>Ga0209960_1002488_pt1 | contig 18246 bp, 14 predicted proteins | sample ThiBiot_500_plan_2_FD_183947 | JGI IMG/M metagenome (GOLD analysis project Ga0209960, IMG submission 183947) | Wastewater bioreactor microbial communities from Cape Town, South Africa - Thiocy_expt_500_plan (SPAdes) | ecosystem: Engineered > Bioreactor > Thiocyanate-remediating >...
TATTCTATCGGCCGTTTTAGCAGATAGAGAGCTCGTTGAGATGTCATTCGATAGAACTCATGTTGCTACACATGTCATAGAAAAATCAGAATCTTTCAATTCGAATTCTAATGTCTCGAGTGATTTTTCTTTCTTGCTCATTTTCTAGAAAATTAAAACGGCTTTTTAACCATAAGAAAAAGTTTTGATTCTAGTTTGTTTGCTTTGTTAAATGAGCATTTTAATTCATTTAAAACATAAACGAATGCATTACTACTGGTCAATGTCTAGAAGTAGTCTGTAATATTCTCAGTTTATCCTAGATACACACTTTTGCTCTTTGAATTGAGCCAGAACAGAAATGGCCGATTTAAGATTTGAGTATGTTTTCTAACTTAAATAAACCGATGAATCTCTGGGCACCATTTTTCGAAACTAAACGAATTCTTAATGCATAAATGTTACTCTTATCGAAAACATTCATTAGCCTACATATTTTATCATACTTTCTTTAATAACAAAGAGAAAACCACTCGATTTCTAGAAATATTCGTCAAATTATAATACAGCAATAGGACTGATATTCGGATACTTTATATTATCTATAAGCACTTTTAGTTTGCCTTCACACATAAATAAACTCAAGATTTTGTGCATTTTTAATATGTTTTTCTACTCGAATACATAGAAAAACTTATCTCTACATTGAGACAAAACTCCATGTCTTTATGATCGAATGTCTCTTAAGACACTGTATCATACCAGAAATTCATTTTAAGACTTCAGATTGGGTTTTGTAATGTATTCGGACGTAATACTATGATTAGTATCAATTACGAAAACATAAATGCATCCGCCATTGTTTTCTTGTGAAAATTATAATTTAAAAAGAAAACATTATTTTAATTATTTCATTCAATAAAAAAAATATCGATCTATCTTAACCTTGAAAACTAATGGGCGTTATATTTGAAAGGTCCAAGACGTTTTAAATACTCGGTAGAATGATGTTCTTTGAAAGGGACACTGTGAGTCGTGAAGGGCTAATAGAATAATTTCCTGTGATGATCCATAATTACAGCTATAAATACGTTTTCCTACACTTTCGAGTATTCTCTAGAACATCCAATGGTCAGTCAAATCAAAATCCGAACTGAAGTGTCGCGTTACATCGACAAGCCGCATAAAAGATCTTCTTTTAATTCATCAAAATTAATAGTTTTAACGAAAATATGCCTACGTCGAATCTCAAAAACCGTAAATTTTCCAGAAAAATTGGGTTCGATTTTATGAATTACAGAATAGTACGGGAAACCAATTGTCACTGTAAAGAAATCGAAGTCAAACAAATTTTTGTTTGTGCTCGTTCTTCCTAGAAGACATCTACTGATGACGAAACTCAGTCGTCGATTTTGTGAGAGGAAAGAAAAGCGAAAACGATCGGCATTTATTTTCGTTCTTCTTTTTTTTTTTGTTAAAGAATAATAAAAAGCTCTTGACAAAATAAAGAACACAACAGTGTGCATTAAAAGAAAAAAAAGACCATGGCTACATCGAATACAATAATGAAATGCTATACATGTGAAGAAGAAATAACAACATATATGTGTAAGGGATGTTCAAAACATTTTTGTGTCGATGATTTGATGAAACATCGTGAAGAATTGAAATTACAATTTCATCAAATTGAAGATCAACGAAATCAATTTGCACAAACTTTGAATGATGAGAAAAATAATCATCCATTAATAGAACAAATCACTCAATGGGAACGAATATCCATCGAAAAAATTCGACAAACAGCTCAAGAACAACGAAATCTTGTTCAACAATATGCTCAAACTATTCACGTCAAATTGCGTTCATTCACTGAAGAAATGCAAAAAACTGTTAAAAAGAAAGATTTCAATGAAATTATTTTGAAAAAACTTCAAATACAATTAGAAGATCTTAAAAATCAACTTTATCAAACAAATTACATTCAAATTAAACAAGATTCATCATCGACATTTATTAACAAACTATTCATTAATATTACTCCAACTACTACTAATCTCAAATGGAAACAACAAGCAACTACGATTGCTGGTGGAAGTCGACCAGGAAATCAATTAAATCAATTCAGTACACCTTATGGAATCTATGTTGATGATCAACAACAAACTATTTATGTTGCTGATCAAAACAATCATCGTATTATTAAATGGAAATTTGGTGAAAGAAATGGTGAAGTTGTTGCTGGAGGAAATGGAAAAGGAAACAGAATCGATCAATTGAATTATCCATCTAATGTGATTTTGGATCAAAATAAGAAATCTTTGATTATATGTGATGTTGGAAATCAAAGAGTTGTTCGATGGTCATTAGAAAATCAAAATGATAGACAAATTCTCATTGAAGATATTTCATGTTCTGGATTAACGATGAATAACAAAGGAGATTTGTTTGTTTCCGATTACGAGAGAGATGAAGTGAAAAGATGGAAAAAAGATGAAAAATTAGGAACTATTGTTGCAGGTGGAAATGGAAGAGGAGATAAACTCAATCAACTCAACCATCCGGAATTCATTTTTGTTGATCGAGAAGATTCGATCTATGTTTCAGATCATTACAATCATCGTGTGATGAAATGGTTGAAAGGTGCGAAAGAAGGAATTATTGTTGCTGGTGGACAAGGTCATGGAAATAGTTTGAAACAATTATCGTTTCCACAAGGATTAGTTGTGAATGAAAACGGTGATGTTTTCGTGGCAGATTTTTCTAATGATCGAGTTATGTATTGGTCATCAGATTCGAAAGAAGGTCGTGTTGTTGTCGGTGGAAATGGTGAAGGAGAAGGATCAAATCAGTTACATTATCCAATAGGTTTAGTATTTGATCGTGCGAATAATCTTTATGTTGCCGATAGTGAGAATCATCGAATTCAACGATTTGATATTGACAGAAATTAAAATATCATAATAAAAAGAAATGAGTATTTATTATTTTTTCCGTTATGTATTTTTATTTGATTAATTATTCTAATAAACGAGGAGATTTCAGCTTGAAAATGACTTGTTAACGTCAATAAACATATGCCTTTATTTGAACTGAAGACTTTGTCTCTGTTTGTATTGATAAACAATTTATTGAAAGATGCAATTGATCAGTTTTCGTTACATAGTCCTCATCGTCATCTGGATCTTGAAATCGTTGATCGAATTGATTATTACATGTCTTGTTAAGTACTTGCTGTTCTTATTGAGGCTTTTCAACAAGCAAACGTGCCTGTTGAATATTGAGTTGTGTTCGAGGTATTTTCCTACTAGGGTTTTTTAGTGTCGATGTTAGTTGTGATAATTCTTGATCATTAGCTAAATGTGCTTCTCGCTTTTGAGTGGGTTGATTCTTTAATGTATCTGCAACTTTGCTTTTGTTATCCAGATTATTTTGGCGTTGTTTTAAGTTGTTCACTGGTGCATCAAGTTGATTGATATCTGCTTTCAACGATTGACATGTTTGTTTTTGTTTTTCTAATTTAGATTTTTCATTTTGAATATTTTTCTGTGTGTCTTTAACTTTTTGTTGTTCTTGTTGACAATCTTGTTTTAACTTCTCGAGTTTCTCTTTAGTTTTTGTTACCATCGTTTTCTGCTGTTCGAATTCATTTTTCACATAGGAAACGTATAGGATACGGTTTTAGTGACAAAAATTCGTAGTTTAAATTTCGTAGCGCATTTTTGAGTGTTAGAAATAGCAGATAGTTTTCATATTGGTACAATAAACGAAAAAACACTTGTTGGGACTTTCGAAAAATAATAATAGAAAAAGAAACATGACTCGATATTCTATTTATTGTGAGTCTTTGTGCATATTTATATATTCTATTCAAATTTAACCAAAATCGAATAAAAGATACGACATTTTTCAGAAAATAAGTAATTTCATTTTTTCGTAAATAATCTTCTATCATATAGTAAAAAGGTTCGAGATCTTTAGTTTCAAACGAAGATATCGGTTGAATTATTTATTTTCTGTCGTTTATGATATTACTGAAACTCTTTTTTTTAAATTTTATATCAATTGGTCAGTAACAGTGGATAATTGTTCACTGATTGATTTACTTTTCAATACTGTTTGTAATCGGTCACTGCCATCTTTTATCAGCAGACTGACTGCCTGAAGTTCTTTTTGTTTTTTGAGGAGTGAGAGTGTTGGTCAATGTAGAAAACAATGCTTCTTCTTTTTGGAAAAATTCTAATCTCGAATACTTTATATTCGCACAAAGAATGACTAAGTTTAAACACAATTTTGATAATCTACAATTATAAAATCAAACTATTTTTTCAGTCCAATATTTATAACTACAAAGAACCAACATGAAATAAAATGAGATAATTCCATCAGTTTCAATCGGAAAACGAATGAAGAAATCATTAATTATCGCCAATACACATTCTATTGCATATTCAAGTGGTTTTTCATGATATGAAACAGAATAAAGGATTTTTTCTGAAAAAATTTGAATTTTCCAAAAAATATAGGATTATAGGAAAAAAACGTCAAAATATAGGACTTTATAGGACGAATTTTAAAAATATAGGACTACTGCGAGGCCAGTTTAAAAGGAAAAATACAGAGAAATGTTGAAAATTTTCAATGTTCGAGGAGAAAATGAGAAAAATTTAAGATTTTAAAGGAAAAATAGAAATAAAATTAAGTCTATAAGAGAGAAATCTTCGAAGTTTTCGTTTTTTAAGAGAAAATGAGAGAGAAATGTTGAAAATTTGCAATTTTAGATAAGAAAAGGCAGAAACTAGGAAGTTCGAAGTGGAAATACAGAGAAAACAAAGGCTGGAAGATAGAAAAATAGAAAAAACTATCTATCAGAGAGAGAAATCTTCGAAGTTTTCGATTTTAAACGAGAAAATAAGAGAAATTTTTAAGGTTTTAAAGAAGAAATAGAGAGAAATTTGTGATTTTTAAAGAGAAAAACCTTGTAAAATTCAGTCTAGAATAGAAAAAAAGAGAGAAATCGTCTAAATTTTTTATTTTAACGCAGAAAAAGAGAGACATATCAACAATTTTCGATTTCAAACGAGAAAAAAGTCGAAAATTGAGTATCTAGGAGAGAAATTTAAGATTTTTAAAGAGAAAAACAGGAAAATCTTGAAAAATTCAGATTTTAATGACGAAACTCCGAGAAAATTCAGTCTAGAATAGAAAAAAAGAGTGATAATAGAGACTTTCGAGATAAAAATAAAATAAATCGGCTAAAAACGATTTTAAACAAGAAAAAGATCGAAAACTAAGTGTCAGAGTGAAAAATCTCAACAATTTCTTCTCTAGAGAAGTGAAAATCTTGAAAACTAAGTTTGAAAAAGAGAAAAAGTTCGAAAATAAACAAATCTTCAAATTTTTTCTCGTCATTTAGAATGATATTTTGCAAGTGTTTGAATCGATCTTTCAAGTTCAAGAAATCGTCATGTCAGTTCTATTCGATTATGGTTTTCTTCTTTGGTTACAACCGATCATTCAAACATCGTCAGTTTTTATAACAATTTGCTTCTTTCAAAACGATCTTTGTTGTATTCTTTTAGTTCGAGTGAATGTTTAATGATTTTAACATCGATTATCGAGAAAATCGGAATGAGATTATCGACTTGTGATCATCAAGTTCTTCTTCTCGAATTCTATGCTGTTCTCCTCGTGTTTATTCGACGATTCAAAAATGAAATGTAAAACAATTAAAGAGAAAAACAATTTTTAGGTTTTGTGCTTTTAGAAATCTTCCGTCGACACTTGACGATCGATTTTCTTGGCTTATCGTCGATATTCGAACAAGACTTTAAACATATCTTCGTTTTTCTTTAACTAATCAACTTTCAGAACAACAAACTAAATCAACTTTTTTACCTCAGGATAAATAAATAAAATACTTCGAAGACAGGGAAACATTTACTTTTTCATCATGATCTTCATAAGTTATTGCATGATTTTATTTCTTCTCAGGCTAATTTTAGGTTAATTTTTGTCTTTTTCGAATGTTTTCAACGAAAATAAACTTTTCTTTTCCAAAGGTCAATCGTATAATCAACCGACGTTTCCGCCGAATTCAACTTGGAATCAATATGCAACGACATCTGCAAATCAGACTCAAATCGGGTCAAATCCTTACGGTTTGTACATTGATACGAATAATTCAATTTATACAATCAATCGTCAAAACGGACGAATTCTCATTTGGATGAATAATTCCAATGATCCAAATTTGATTTTATATACAACCTTAACATCAAATGCATATTCAATATTTGTAACAACAAATGGACAAATTTATGTTGGAGATAAACCTTCAATTAAACAAATAATTCAATTCTCGAATTCATATTCAAATCAAACCACTACTATCGCGACTGTTTCTTCCACTATGTTTGGTCTTTTTGTTGATCTTAATAATACTTTATATTGTTCAATGTTTGATGGACATCAAGTTGTAAAAAAATCGTTAAATGACAGTTCATCAACAATGACAATAGTTGCTGGAACTGGTTCTGCTGGTTCTACTTCGAATTTGTTAAATTCTCCATATGGAATCTTTGTCGATACGAATTTTGATTTATATGTTGCAGATCGTGATAATAATCGAATTCAATTATTTCGATTAGGACAAATAAATGGAATTACAGTTGCAGGAAATACATCTCCAAATCTAACGATTTCACTTAATAATCCAAGATATGTGATTTTGGATAGAAATAAATATCTTTTCATTACAGATACTGATAATAATCGAATAATAGGTTCAGATGAAAATGGTTTTCGTTGTATTGTTGCATGTTCAATGTCATCAGGTTCAACATCCGATAAATTGTCTTCTCCGCGAAGTATCGCTTTTGATAGTTTTGGAAATTTATTTGTTGTCGAGTACGATAACAATCGAATTCAAAAGTTTTGTTTATCAACAAATTTCTGTAATAGTAAAACAAAAAGCAACAATTCGATATTTTCATTTCATTATTTAGCTCCAACACCAACCACATCTACAACATCGACAACAACAACAACATCAACCTCAACATCATCATCAACAACAACAACAACATCAACCTCAACCTCAACATCATCATCATCAACAACAACAACATCAACTTCAACATCGACAACAACAACGTCAACTTCTACAACCACATCAACCTCAACATCATCGTCAACAACAACAACAACAGCAACAACAACAACATCAACATCATCCACAACAACATCATCAACCTCTACAACCTCTACAACGTCAACAACAACCTCAACATCGTCATCAACAACATCAACAACATCGTCATCATCAACAACCCCATCATTATCCTTGCTTGTCCCAACCTGCTCCAATAAAACAATGGGTCGAAATTGTAATATATCTTCGAATCCGTGTGATCTACTAAAACCTTGTAAAAACAATGGAACTTGTGAAAATCGAAATGAAAGTTATTTTTGTAATTGTTCGAAAGGTTTCGATGGTTCTGAATGTGAAATTGATAATCGTCGATGTAAACCAACAACCTGTTGGAATGAAGGAACATGCAACGAAACAACCGGCGAATGTTCGTGTGAACAAGGTTGGACAGGTGAATTTTGCGAGAAAATAATCGATTATTGTGCAAATGTAACATGTGAAAATAATGCTCCATGTCGATCATCATTTCTTAATTTTACTTGTGAATGTTTGACTGAGAATTATTCAGGTCAATATTGTGAAATCGTTTCAATGAAATTAGCAACTCTTCAATTCGTTTCGAAATCTTTCGGTTATATTGCAATTCTTTTTCTCTTACTCGTCATTGGTTTTATTGTTCTTATGGATGTTCTTAAATACGGTTTCGGAATTGATCCAACAAAACACGAATTAGAACGAATTCGTCGAGAAAAAGCTCGAAAAAGAAAACAACATCGGCCAGTTATTCAACGATTTCATTACGTCAATTGACAATATTTATTTTCAAAATCAAAAGCAATTCGAATGCAAATAAATCGACTAAAACAGATCATATATTCCAAATTCAATCCAATCAAATATTGACTTTTCAATGCAAACAAAGACTCGACTTGTTGACAAAGAGAAAACGATCGCCGTTTAAGTCAAGTCAATGTCAATAATCACAAAACAAAACTAAATCAAGAGAGATCATTCGAACGGAAAACGGTTCTATTTTGACAGAACTCTTAGAATTCGAATCCGTGGCTGTAACGGTTTTGCACCGTTCTCTCTTTAATTTCAAGATTTCGATTTCTGATTTTTTTTTAAAAACAAACTTAATTTCCCAAGAATTGATAAAAATCAGAAGAAAACGTTGAATTAACATTTCGAATTAGTCCATCAGTAAATTGAAATCAAACTTTGAATTGATAAAGATGTTCGATTATTAAAAACGATGAATCAAATACTCAAAAGCACAGTAGTGTCGAATTCAAATTTCGATTAGCTAATTTGAAGTTTTCATATGAAAAAGTAGCATTTACCTAGGCAATACGCCCTCATCCTAAATCATAATATGAGCTTGAATTTCAATTCAAGTTTCAAGTTTGACATGTATGAAGTAGAAGTATCAAAGAAATGAATTTTCTATATATGAAATCAAAGTCAAATCATTTTTCCTACGTAATTATTTCGCTCTGATAGAAGCAAATAAACGTGTGATTTTATATCAGTATTTTAACAAAGCTAATTGTTTTTTTTGTTTTAACAACATTCAAATAAAACAAAAAAATCTTTTCAAGCAATTAGTTCATTTAAAATGTTTAGTCGAGTTTGGATAAATTTTCTTCTATTGAATAATATCATTGGGGTGTTATTAACCGTAGAGGTTTCATTCAATCAACCAAGATTTCGTCTAAACGCAACTTGGAATTCAAATGCAACAACTTTTGCTAATGAAAGCGTCCTATTTATCAATTCAAACAATTCAATTTACATATCGAATAAAAAAACTAATCAAATTTTGATTTGGTACAATGGTAATAATAGTGAACCATCAAGAAAGATTTCAAATAGTTTATCAAATCTATCGTCAATATTTGCGGTAAATAAATTCTGTTTGATAAAACTTTTACAGGCAAAAAAGCAAACAGAGTTTTTCTTTTCGTATATTGAATAGAAATCAAAGATTTTGTACAAACAAACTATTCATCTCATTTATCAATTAATAGTCATAGATGTCATCGTCTCAAGGATTGCAGATTAGGAAATTACTATTGCGAAATGATTGAAATTCACATGAGAGACGAAGGAAATTATACATTTAGAAGTCATAGTACTAAAACATTTAGTTGGATATATTTATGAAAATAATTTTACTTTATTTGATCTTAATATAAACGCAATCAAATTGCTCAATTTAAAATGACTTTGTACTGTCCGACGAATAATTCATTTATATTAATTGTAACAACAGCTCAATAACTTCAACAAGGTCAATTCTCAATAATTATTCAACGACCAAGTCATGTTTCTATGCGATATCATAGTAAGTTCACTGAACTAATCATTCAATCGAATTATTCTTCAGAATTAACTAATAACAGTCGAAAACATAGAAGTTTTAACTGTAGACCATTAGATCATTATTACGAAGCGTTAGAGATCAATGTGAACACATTTGGTTTCTACATGTTCTCAACTGAAAGCAGTTTGAATATATTTGGTTATTTATACGAATATGAATTTAATTAATCCTTATGATTCTATTGATAATTGATTCGTTCGAAATGATGACTCATGTGACTTTGGTCAATTAAGAATAATTGCTCATTTGAAATTGAATATCACATAGATTTTAATAGTAACAACATCTTATGATTATGCAAATCAGCAACGTCGATTCTCTTTGTTTGTTGAAAGACCAAATGAAATTAAGATTAAACAAATGAGTATGTTGACAAACATCGATTTCAACTGAATACTTACAAAACTATTTTAAGATAAAAGTCAATTTTCAACAAGAATAGTTCAATCATTATATTCATCACAACAGACTAGAATTCGTTCGAAATGTCATCATGAGTCTATTCTACCTTCACATTTTTATTTGTATAAAGAACATTTTAGTGAATATACATCCTATCAAAGATTAATCGCTCGTAACCTTAATGGTTGTCCTAAGCGTGAATTTAAAATCACAATTGAATTACAATCTAGTGTAACATACATATTCATCATGGGAATATATCTCTCGATCTCCGAAGGTTCTTATTCAATATTAGTATCTGCTCACAATAATATTACTTTCAATCTGATCACTGAGTCTAATATTCAATTAACTATTTCCTCTTTCAACTGAGATTTTCATTAGATCTTCGAACAGATTGTGTATTCATTGGTCCTGTTCTAAAACTTTGTTTATATTTAGATGGTTGGTTAAATACTTGTGTTGCTATCGAACAAACTGTTAATGTATCAAAAGGAGTTAATTTTGATAAGAAAATGAGTAGACATGCAGCTCGATGGGTGATTTTGATCTTATCTATTTTCATCATGAATTATTTGAATATACAACTCACAAATATAATCCCATCAATATCAGTCATAATTTAACAATGAATTTGACAATGACAAATGAACATATAGTTTTGTGTGTTATTCGATATTCTCGTTCTGTTCAAAGTTATAATACAATAACTTTATTTATTCATCTTGTCGTACCATTTCTTGTTAATCTTTTCTCTACTTTATTTATTATTTTTGGTACAACTCGACGACGATCAATCGCACAAACAAATAAAAAATCTTTCAAAGAACATGTTTTCAATCAAATACGTGAACATAAACAATTACTAATCAGTCCCTTTATTCTGCTTGTCTTAGCTTTGCCTCGTTTAATCATGTCATTAGTATCTGGATGTGTCGATCCATCAGAAAATCCTTGGTTATATCTTTGTGGTTATTTTATTTCTTTTACACCACCAATGCTTGTCTTTGTTGTATTTGTTCTACCTTCGGAACTCTACAGAAAAACATTCAAAGATTCAATAACACGGTGGTTACGACAAATTCATCAATAATTTTTGATTATGATCAACTCGATGTTTTTCGAATTCATAAATTGACTTATTTAACTTGTCGAGATTACACTTTGTATATATTTTGTCGAGTTTCTCTACTTTCGGCTTGTTTTATAAACTTGCTCCTTCGTTTCGCATCTTTTTTGATCTAACGATGATAAGCAAGCATAAGATTGCAGTTACTCGAATTCTCTTCCGAACTTGTTTATCATAATTGATAAGAAACGGCGCACATTTGTTTTGCTTGTTCTTCCTAAGGTGTGCATTTAAATTTAAAAAAAACGACCATGGCTACATCGAATACAATAATGAAATGCTTTGCATGTCGAGAAGAAATAACAACTTATATATGTACGGGATGTTCAAAACATTTTTGTGTCGATGATTTGATGAAACATCGTGAGGAATTGAAATTACAATTTCATCAAATTGAAGATCAACGAAATCAATTTGCACAAACTTTGGACGATCAGAAAAACAATCGAAATAATCATCCGTTAATACAACAAATCACTCAATGGGAACGAATATCTATCGAAAAAATTCGACAGACAGCTGAAGAACAACGAAATCTTGTTCAACAATATTCTCAAACGATTGAAGTTAAATTGCGTTCATTCACTGAAGAAATGGAAAAAACTGTTAAAAAGAAAGATTTCAATGAAATTATTTTGAAAAAACTTCAAATAGAATTAGAAGATCTTAAAGATCAACTTTATCAAACAAATTACATTCAAATTAAACAAGATTCATCATCAACATTTATTAACAAATTATTCATTAATATTACTCCAACTCCAACTACTACAGATCTTAAATGGAAACAACAAGCAACTACGATTGCTGGTGGAAATGGACGAGGAAATCAATTAAATCAATTCAATGCACCTTTTGGAATCTATGTTGATGATCAACAACAAACTATTTATGTTGCTGATCAACGCAATCATCGTATTATTAAGTGGAAATTTGGTGAAAAATATGGTGAAGTTGTTGCTGGAGGAAATGGAGGTGGAAACAGAATCGATCAATTGGATACTCCATTTAATGTGATTTTGGATCGAAATAAGAAATCTTTGATTATATGTGATGTTGAAAATCGAAGAGTTGTTCGATGGTCATTAGAAAATCAAAATGATAGACAAATTCTCATTCAAGATATTTCATGTCTTGGATTAATGATGAATAACAAAGGAGATTTGTTTGTTTCCGATTACGAGAGAAATGAAGTGAAAAGATGGAAAAAAGATGAAAAACAAGGAACTATTGCTGCAGGTGGAAATGAAAAAGGAGATAAACTCAACCAACTCAACTCTCCGGGATTCATTTTCGTTGATCGAGAAGATTCGATCTATGTTTCAGATCGTGAGAATAATCGTGTGATGAAATGGTTAAAAGGTGCAAAAGAAGGAATTGTTGTTGCTGGTGCGCAAGGAAGAGGAAATAGTTTGAAACAATTATCGGTTCCACAAGGATTAGTTGTGAATGAAAACGGTGATGTTTTTGTGGCAGATTATTCTAATCATCGAGTTATGTGTTGGCCATCAGATTCGAAAGAAGGTCGTGTTGTCGTCGGTGGAAATAGTCAAGGAGAAGGATCAAATCAGTTAAATAATCCTGGAGGTTTAGTAATTGATCGCGCGAATAATCTTTATGTTGTGGATACTTGTAATCATCGAATTCAACGATTTGATATTGACTAAAATTAAAATATGATAATAAAAGATTATTAACGTAAATTTTATAATAAATTATGTAGATATACGGATATAATCATAATATCAAGCAAAAAAGCATTTTCATCCTTAATTATTTTTGTTCTGAATTGATGAAAAATACTCGAATCACGAATATGAAGAAGTTTTCTGAATAAGAGTGTTAATACGTATATAATATACTGAAACATTTGAAAAGGTTGAACAATTGCAAATAGTTGATTTTGACCCACTATACTTCAACAAATTGCAAATCCTCCTGACCAAAGTCAATTTGTTGATTGTCGTCAAGATTTATTTCCAGATGCAACAAATATTGGCTCGTGTATTTCATTCAATGATGCTTTACAAAGAACGATATAGATTCATATGTCTTTCATATGAATTCAAAAAAAAGAACTCGGTGATAAACTACGTCGACTCTGTTCGCATTGTTAGACAACAATGAATAAAATCCGAGTAACTTCATTTGCCATGTGCAAGAGCTGAACTTCTTAAGATTAAAATGATTATTTATGGAGAATTCATCAAAGAAATTCTTGCTGATTGAAGTTTATTCGCTCATTATTACCATGATCAATTGACTTCAGCTCGAATTGAAGCAAATACCAACTTCTACTTTGATAAAATACGGTCGTTTTCCATAAACTATGTTTAAACTCCTAAACTATGATCATTATCAAGTCAGTAATTTAAAAAAAATTCAATTCAATTATTCGTTAAAAGCAACAGATATTTTCAAAAGAAATAATAATTTGATTGAATATCTATCTAATATTATACGTATGAAACATTAATCAACTGTAAATGATGAAACATTGTCGAAATTGGTTATTTGATAATAGTGAGAACAGTTATTCTCACATCGAGGATATTATAAACAAATCTGAGCAAGATTTAGGAGTTTAAATTATCAAAAAACAATTACGAAAGAAATGATCGTATAAACAAAGCAGAATTATTACGGATAAATACTATTTATATTCGATCGATATTAAACTAAAATCAGAACGAATTTATTTCATTGCTTGGCTTAAATATTATCTTGTGCATTATGTATATGCCTATTATACCAATGAAACTATCGATAATATTAATTTGACTCTTAAATTCTACATAATCAAACTATCGTCGAAGAATTGACGAAATATTACGATGATATAGGACAAAACAATCGTATTTTCATTTGAAAGAGAAGTTCATTGACGTCTTTTAGTTTTAAATATCATTGCTGCAGTTAATATGTCTTTCAAATCAATCATCACTGAACATTTCAAAACAATTAACAGAATGTCGTGTTAATTCGCTCTGAAAAGACTGAAGTCGAATAGAATTTACTTTGAAGACTATTTTCCTCGATGTTCATCAGTTTGATATACCGATTCTGTTATTACTAATGCAAGTCGAAGCTCGCGAATGGTTAAATCTGATGTGTACCGAAATAAATTGAATTGAATATTCAAGAATGTGAGAAATGGTAACAACGGTAATTGATTAATGATTAAAGGAAATTCAATATTCGAAGTAATTTGGATTAATGTTAATGAACGCAATTGTTGAAACGATTTTAGTGGATATTGAATGAAAAATTCTCTCATAACATGTTGCTCTTCATGTCTCCATGTATAAAATTTGATTGATTTCACTTTTGATATCTGTTTGTCATTTAAATTGATAGTAATAGTTAGTGGATCTTGATACGACCAATCAGTTATGAAAATATTTTATAACTGTGCTAAATAATCATCAATTCGATGATTTCAATTCGAAAAACTTTCGTATAACTCATGAAAACGAAAATAATCGAAGATTTCATAAAATAATTCTGCTGATAAATCTTGAAAAGTTGATTTACGATTCTTCAATGCCATAGCACATGTGAATAGCGCTGTGTATATTTTAAGTTGTGCGTCACTTTTTCTAACATTACAATACATCAGTAATTCAATACTATGATGACAATACAAAAGAAAATAAAGAAATCCCTTTTTTTTTCTTATTGGAGTTGGTATCATCGAATCAGCCGAAAGACAAGGTGGGCTTTTCCATCGTGCACAACTAGTATAACTGTGCTCAATAACATCCTTTTGTGATTTAATGATTCATTTTGAGTTATTTAGTGATTCGAATCAATTTTGTTTCTCTCCCTGAAAATTAACCAACAGAATATTACAAACTATACAAAATAAATACCCAAACCGATTGAGTTTTTTCGTTCTGTGATTCTAACTTCAATTTTTTTTTGTTTATTATTCATCTCGACAACATCAATTCAGTTCTGTACGACTTCACTTTTCGGCGATTTTTTTCTTTCTGTTCTGTTTTTATTGTTGCTAGGGCGTTTCTTCCAACATACTGTATAAAAAGACGCGCGTTTTCACAGCCGCACCATACAGCGCATTACATTACAAACAAATGGCAAGTTCGAATAGTAACAAGCGAAGGCCACGCATTCAACGTATTATTCAAAATTTTCATCTCGTTTGGTTAGATGGTAATATTAATGAAAACGATGATGACTGTCGTCATTCCATACAGAAATTGAAACAGGTTGTAAACACTGTGAATACGTTCGTTGATTTCGATGAATGCATTGATTTCATCAACAAAATTCCAGAAGAAACCACTTTTATGATCACTTCTGGTGCATTTGGACAAACAGTTGTACCTGCTATTCATAACAAAAAACAGGTCAGTGTGATTTATATTTTCTGTGGGAATAAGGATCGACATGAAAAATGGGCGAAAGAATGGCCCAAAGTTAAAGGTGTCTTCACAGATATTAAACCCATCTGTGAAGCACTTAAACAAGCCGCACAAGACTGCGATCAAAATGCAGTCTCAATTAGTTTTGCCCCAAGCGGAGACTCAACTGCAAATAAGAACACTCTAGAATGTTCCTTCATGTACACGCAGATACTGAAGGATATTTTACTTACTATTCATTTCGATCATGAGCATATCAACGAATTTTTAAACTATTGTCGCATCGAATTCGCTGAGAATTCTTCTGAACTTCAAAATGTAAACAAAATTGAAAAAGAATATCGTAATCATGAACCAATTTGGTGGTATACATGTGAAACATTTCTTTATTCAATGCTCAATAGAGCTCTTCGTCTCATGGATGTTGACATCATCATTCAAATGGGATTTTTCGTTTGCGATTTACATAAAAACATCGCCGATCTTCATTCAAAACAATTTCATGGTCAAACCTCTTCTCAGTCGTTCATCGTCTATCGTGGTCAAAGTTTAGCTCAGACAGACTTCAATCAATTAAATCAGAATCAAGGTGGTTTATTAGCTTTTAATAATTTCTTATCAACTAGCGAAAATCGAGAGACATCATTAGAATTTATTTATCGTAATCCAAGTAAAAACGAATTCGTTTCTATACTGTTTGTCATGCGGATCGATCCATCGATTCAAAGTACACCATTCGCTCATGTTGCCAACATTAGTGAGATTAGCGAAGAAGAAGAAATTCTTTTCTCAATGCACTCTGTCTTTCGTATTGGCAAAATAAAACAATTTTCGGATAAACCGCAAATCTGGGAAGCAGAATTAACCTTGACTGATGATAATGATCCTCAATTACGTGAATTGTCTGAAACCATTCAGAAAGAAACTTCAGGTAGTACAGGATGGAATCGTCTCGGTCGATTGCTGATAAAATTAGCAAAGTTTGACAAAGCAGAAGCACTATATGAAATTCTACTAAAACAAACAACGGATCAAAACGAAAAAGCACACATATTTCATCAACTTGGCTTTATTAACGACCATCGGGGCGAGTACTCGAAAGCACTTGAATATTATGAAAAATCACTTGAAATCAGGAAAAAAACTCTTCCTGCAAATCATCCAGATTTGGCTACTTCATACAACAACATCGGATTGGTGTATAGAAGCATGGGCGAGTACTCGAAAGCACTTGAATATTATGAAAAATCACTTGAAATCAGGAAAAAAACTCTTCCTGCGAATCATCCAGATTTGGCTACTTCATACAACAACATCGGATTGGTGTATAGAAGCATGGGCGAGTACTCGAAAGCACTTGAATATTATGAAAAAGCACTTGAAATCAGGAAAAAAACTCTTCCTGCAAATCATCCTTCGTTGGCTACTTCATACAACAACATCGGATTGGTGTATGACAGCATGGGCGAGTACTCGAAAGCACTTGAATATTATGAAAAATCACTTGAAATCAAGAAAGAAACTCTTCCTGCAAATCATCCTTCGTTGGCTACTTCATACAACAACATCGGATCGGTGTATGACAGCATGGGCGAGTACTCGAAAGCACTTGAATATTATGAAAAATCACTTCAAATCAGGAAAAAAATTCTTCCTGCAAATCATCCAGATTTGGCTCAATCATACAACAACATCGGATTGGTGTATAAAAGCATGGGCGAGTACTCGAAAGCACTTGAATATTATGAAAAATCACTTGAAATCAAGAAAAAAAGTCTTCCTGCAAATCATCCTTTGTTGGCTACTTCATACAACAACATCGGATGGGTTTATAGAAACAAGACTGATTACAAGAAGGCGCTGGATTATTATGAACGTGCTTTGGATATTTGGCAACGTTCATTACCCTCAAATCATCCGAATATTCAAAGTGTGAAAAAGAGCATTGATTTCGTAAAAAAGAACCTGTAACTAACTTTGTTTGTTTCCACGTATAAAAAGTAAATTGGTAGAGAGTGTGAAAGTCTGTTTTCTGTTGAACGTTTTAAAATATATAATCACCTTGAACGGTCGTGTAACGACAGAGAATCTATAATTGTAATACCCATTGTTATCTCTTTTCCTTGTGGAATGAAAAGTGCTGATTATTGATACGTATAGAGTTATGTTAGATATGGAAAATAAATTTGAATTAGAAAGTCATTCAACGAGTTGTAGATTAGCTTATGACAATATTCGCATATTGAAGAAATATCAGTTATAAATCGACTGGAACACATTGTAACGAATATCTATTTTGTTTCTTGTTGTTTAGTTTGATTAGAAGAAAATTGAGAAGAAATCGAATCAGTAAGAAGATATTGTTAGAATATTTTGTTTATTAGAACAAAGTTGAACATAGGAAGGTGAGTAAATACAACATATATGAACACAAGACGAGTAGATGGAGGAGAGCAGAATCGATCAGTGAGAAACACTTCGTGAGATCGAAGAGAAGGAATGAATGACGTAGGATATTTTCATACCATATTCGAGTATTTGCTCACCATATTCGTTTGAGTGCTGGTTCCAAGTGAGCTTGTGGTGGTTCCAAATAGAACTCGACGAGCTCTATCCAACGCACTATTTACTTCCCATCTACGAATTATCCTGCGCCTGCAGGATTGCAAAAATATGCTAAAAAACACCGAAAATCCTACGTTTTTTAGTAAATGCTCCCCATATTCGCTTGAGAGCTTATTTGGACGGAACTCGAGGTGGTTCCAAGTAGAACTCGACGAGCTCTATCGAATGGACTATTTACTTCTTAGAAAAA
>Ga0209960_1002489_pt1 | contig 18221 bp, 16 predicted proteins | sample ThiBiot_500_plan_2_FD_183947 | JGI IMG/M metagenome (GOLD analysis project Ga0209960, IMG submission 183947) | Wastewater bioreactor microbial communities from Cape Town, South Africa - Thiocy_expt_500_plan (SPAdes) | ecosystem: Engineered > Bioreactor > Thiocyanate-remediating >...
AAAAAAAAAAAAAAACACCAAAAAAAAAAAAAAAAGAATTGCAAGAATGGGAATGACAGATAGAGAATGGTTAGTAAGTAAAAGAAATCCAGAGAGATTAACAGCTGGATCAATTATTAAAATTCATCGTGTTGTTTCACCAACAGATGAGAGACCTATTGTTTATGTTGGAACTGTTATGGCAATTAGAAGGAGAAGTATTGCAACCTCAATTGATATAATTAATAAAATAGAAGGAGAGATGCTTGAATTTGGATTCCCATTATTTTCACCTCTGATTACCAAAATTGAGGTTTTGAAGAGAGGATTCAAAGAAAAAGAAAGAATTTATTATTTAAGAGATCCCAAAACTTGTCCAACTGTTTCAATGTACGCCACATATAAAGATTATAACCAAAGACCAAAAAGAGAAAACAAATAAAGAATTTTTTTGTTAGATTTTTCGTTATTTTTTGACTTGATGACTTTGTTGGTGCCACTTAAAAAAAAAAAGAAAAAAGAAACAAAAGAGCAAATTATTTTCATTAATGATTTATTAATAATTATTCTTAACTTGCAAAGAAGCCCTAGTTAAAAATTAAATTAGAAAGAAAGAGAAACAATTAGTGGAAAGAAAAAAGAGAAAAGAAAAAAAGATCTTACCACATTTTCTTCAGATTCTGCTTGCTCAATCTTCTTTTGTGTATGAACAATCATTTTTCTGCTCGTTTCTTGTAACTCTCCATTTAAAATTAATTCATCAAGCATAAAATAGGCCTAACGTTTTACTTGTTAGAAAAGAAGAAGAAGAAGAAAAAAAAGGGAAAAATAATATTGAGTATCACCTTATCAAAGTTGAATACAATGTCCAATTCACAAACCTTATTATTATTTTATTTTTAAAAAATAAAAAGCTTCGTTCTACAGAAAAAAAAAAAAAATTACATTTCCAAAATATTTGTCAAGAGTTTCAACGTATCTATGGATCATTTCAAGTGCAATTAATTCATTATCATCGTTATCAACACAAATAACAAAGAAGAGACTTGCATATCTAAAGTTCAAGATTTTTTAGAAATGTAAAAATAATTGAAAAAATATTGAAAATAGGTAATAAGTTCAAACCTTTTATATATAAGTTTCTTTCCTTTCCATTCAAGAATATTACACATTCTTGGTTTACGATTTAAAACAGTATAAACGACTTCTTGAGTAACTTTTGCCATCTCTTTTCCAGAGTATGTTGAATACCATTTCTTCAAGCGAACTTTACCATGTCTTGAGAATAAAAGTAAAAAGTGAATCTGTTTTAAAGAGAAAAAAAAAAGAAATATTTAGTTTTATGGTTATGAAATACAAAGTAATAATGAAAATAAGATCAAAAGATTCTGGGTTAAAATAGCAAAAAAATAATAGATTGTCAAATTGTTATTAATATTTTTTTTTTCTAACAAAAATAATAAAAATCAACGAATTGATCAATTATTGATAATAAAAATAAGAATCTTAATTTTTTTTAAAAAAACCTAAAACAATAAAATAAAATATAATTCTAATACTTATTTCATTTTTTTTTTTTAGAAAAATTAAGAAAATTTATAAATCAACGAAGAATTTTCAGTAAAATTATTAAAAAGCGGTTCAAAAATATCAACAAAAAAAAAAAAACCAAAACTATATTTCCAAAAAATAAACAAAATTACAAGAAAAAAAAAACAAAAACAATCTTGTTTCTTATTATTTTATGATATTGTTAAAGAAGAATAGAATAGAATAGAATAGAAGGAGAATTGTGGGTAAATGTAATGAAGAGGGGAAAGGTCGACCATGTTTTGAGTATTGTTCAATTTTCCTTTTGATTTTTTTTTTTCTTTTTCTTTCTTGAAATCTCCTTCGACTGCATCTACTTCATATCTCTCTTATATTTCTTTGAACTGTTCAATATTATAACGAATAGTATTTAATTCAAAATCGAAGCTCAATATCTCATATTGAAAAAGTTGGAGGAAAAGTAGCTTATTGAGGAACAATTCACTTTACAATGAATTCTGAAGTGAATTGAATTTTCCTTTTTTTCTTTTTCTTCAGAGATCTCTGCCTCAAAAGTGAAGCCCAAAGGAAGGAATTGATGAATTGAAAGTTGTATTTGCTATTTATTTGAAGAATGGAAAAAAAAATCTAACAATTGGAACAGGTTTATGATTGTATAGCATTGGAACTACAATTAATTGATTAGAAAAATATTTTCAACCAATTTCAGAACAATTCCAAAAAAAAAATAAAAAAAAATGGCGAAAACAAAAAATCTTTTTTTTGAAAATGGTTTTTCTTTTCTTTTTTTTGCTTGTTCTTATTCTTGTTTCAAATAATAATAATGACATTATTATTTTAACAATTTGATAGCCAAGATTTACATTGTTTCTAAAAGCTGATCTTGAAAATCTAACAAATCTTCATGTTGATGAAGATATGCGTTGGTATATGAAAGTAAGTTTCATTTATTTTTTTTTAAATGAAAAAGTGCAACACTTAAATTATAAAATAAATTCTATGATAATTATTAAGCTTCGTTTTACAAGTAGTCGAGAAGAAACAGATAAATATATTTATGTTTCAGCTTTAGTATGGACATTTTAATTTTCAAGATTTTTAAAGATTTTAAAATTTGTTGTTGCAACCCTTCAAAAAAAATTTTAAAAAAAGGAATCCTATGAACATGGAAAAGAAAATACAAATTTTATAATTCATGATAAACTTACAAAGAGAGCAGGAACAATAGATGTTGAAAAAAATTCAATTAAACCTTATAATCTTGAAGATAGTGGAAGTTGGGCTCCAGTTGCTACTTTTGATTTTCGAAATGTTGAACCTGTAGATTTTCAACCTGGGGTAAATTTCTTTCTTTCTTTATTTCAAAAACTCTAACAACTCTAATAAAATACCAAATAAATAATAAAAATAAAATAAATAAAAAGGCTGGTTGGACAGGAGAACATCCAACAACACATCATAAATTTGAAATTGATTTACAAGAAGATTTTGCGGATTATGATGATGATGCTAAAGAACCTGTTGGTGTGTATGGAGTAGAAGCAAAATTTGAAAAAGCGAAATGAAATAAATAAAAATAAATAAACATAAATAAAAATAAATAAATAAATGATAAAATAGAAAGAAAAAGGTTTACGATAGTTATTTATTATGATTATTATTTATGGTATTCAAATTTATTTAAATTTATTCGATTGGGACTCCTTTGTAAACCAATTCTTTGAGTGAAGCAGTGGTCATTGACTTAGGTCTTTCAAGTGGGAAACCGAGAATTCTAGCCCAGATTAAATCAGCTAAACATCCCATAGTACGAGAAACTCCGAACAATACAGTGTAATATTGCATTTCTTTTAATCCATAGTGTTGTAAAAGAACTCCAGAGTGAGCATCAACATTTGGCCATGGGTTTTTGGTTTTTCCGTGTTCAGTTAAAACTCCTGGAACAATATTATAAAGTTGAGAGGTAAGTTTGAAGAGGGGATCATTAGGGAAATGTTTTAAGCAGTATTCTCTTTGACATGTGTAACGAGGATCAGTCTTTCTAAGGACGGCATGTCCATAACCTGGAACAACTTGTCCAGCTTTTAAGGTAGACCAGATGTATTCCTTTAATTTTTCATCAGAAACTTCAACTCCACCAAGATCTTTTTGGATTTTGGTTAACCATTTTAAGACTTCTTGATTGGCAAGTCCGTGAAGAGGTCCTGCAAGTCCAGCAAGAGCAGCTGACATTGAGAGGTAAGGATCAGAGAGGGCTGAACCAACAAGGTGACATGTATGAGCAGAGACATTTCCTCCTTCATGGGCAGCGTGAATGGTGAGGTATAATCTCATCATTTCAAAAAAGGATTGATCATTAAATCCGATCATACGAGAGAAGTTGGAAGACCAATCACCAGCGGGATCAATTTCTCCTAATTTTCCACCCTTGTAAATGTTACAGTAGATACGAGCTGCAATTCCTGGGATTTTAGCTAAGAGATTCATTGAATCTTCATAAATGTAATCCCAATATTTATTTTTGTGGATTCCTTCATCATAAGCTTTAGCAAAGAGGGATTCAGAGTTCAAAGCAGCAACTGCTGAAACGAATTGACTCATTGGATGTAAAGTTTTTGGGAAACTGGACAATAAGTGTTCAACGTGAGCTGGGATAGCAGAACGTTTTTGCCATTCTTCTGAAACTCTAATTTTTTTTTTTTTGAGTTTTTTTTTTATTTTATGGTATTGAAAATTTAGAGAAGAAAGAAGGAAAAAGATTTTTAAAAAAAATTGAAAAGAATAAAAAAAAAAAAAAAGAAAAAAAAAAAAAAAAAAATCAACGATTTGGCTTGTTCATAAGTTGGGATTTCTCCAGTAACTAAAAGCCAGAAAAGACCTTCTGGGATGGGTTCTTCACCTCCATGAGCTTTTGGGAGGAGTTTTTGACATTCTGGGATAGAATATCCACGGAATCTAATACCCTAAAATAATAATTTGAAATTAATATTTGAAAAAAAAATTGAATTCAAAATTTTAAATTGTTTTTTTTCAAAAAAAAAATAAAAAAAACAAAAAATAACAAGAAATAAAAAAAAAAAATATTATTACTTCTTGAGAATCTAAAAGAGAAGATTCACAAATCAAAGATTTGATATCTCTCATTCCTCCATAAGCCATATCAATAGTAACTTGTCCTAAAACATAGTTTCCATTTTCAGCTTTGAATTTTTTGACATCTTCTTGTTTTTCGGGAATAATTTCTTGTAAACGTTGTTTTAAGCTCTATAAAAAAAATAAAAACAAAAAAATGGTTCAAATTTACAAATTTATAATTTTGTTATTTTGTATTTTGCTATTTCTTTTTCTTTTTCTTTTCTTTTGAAAATGTTCAAGAAAAAAAAAAATTTACAGAAGCTCCGCTTGTAGAGATTAATCTAACAAAGAGAGGAGAAGCACTTTGTTTTGTCTAAGTTGAATAAGAATGTTTAATTGTAAGAAAAGACATATAAAAATGAATGAAATAATTAAAATTGGTGCCAAATTGATGGAACCAAAAAAAAAAAAAAATTTTTTTTAAAGAAAGAAGAAAAAAACTTACAAGAGTTAAAACATTGGAAAGGTTTCTGATCATGATGTCTTTCTAATTCCTAAAATTTATTGATTTTATGATTGTTTAGTAAAAATTTGTCGATTTTTTTCAAAAAATTTAACGATTTTTTTGAATTTTTTTTTTTTTTTTTTTTTTTTGATATGGAAAAATTCAGAAATCTTGAACTTCAACTTTTAACTCCCAACTCAAAAGTTTTTCCTTTATGAATCAATTCTTTCCTTTCTATTTATCAATTCTGAATTTATCAATAATTTTTTTAAATTCTTTTGAAATCATTTTTTTTCTGTTGAAGAATATTACTAATAGGAATGATGGTAAAACTGGTGAGAAAAAAAAAAAAAAAAAAAAAAAAATAAAAACAAAAAAAAAAAAAAAAAAAAAAAAAAAAAAAAAAAAAAGGAAATGTTGACGAAAGAGGAGGCGATAGAGCTTGACAAGGAGATAAGTGAATATCAATGGAGTAAAGACGAGAAGTTCATTCAAGGTGTAAGCTCAATTGTTGTTAAAGATGCTGAGACGTTAACTAATGCAAAGTTGTTTTATTATTCAAAGTAAGGTTCAATTTTTACTTCCTTTTTTTTTTTTGAACAATTAATCAATGTATAATTAATTTTAGATTTATTAAACCTTTTGATATCACACAATATAAGAAATGGAAGAAAGAGTTTGGAAAAGAATTTGAGAAGGATAGTTTTTTTCAAGGATTTGAAAGCTATGAATTTGATAAAGATAGACAATTTCAAGCTGGATTACAGAAAATTATGAGGGATTTACTTGAGAAAGGGATTCAAGGAAGTCAATTTGGAGATGAGATTCAAAAATTAAAATTCTTTTATTTTTCAAAAATGAAATCATCTTCAATAAGTCTTGATGAATATATACAATGGAGAGATTCTAAAGAAGATAAAAAGATTCAAACTAAAGAATTGAAATGTCCATATGATTCAAAAGCAAATACAACAAATACAAGTTCTGAACAACAACAACAAAAACCTCTTGTATGTCCTTATGGACATTCCTCAAAATCTTCAAATATTGGACAAGATGATAATAATAAAGAAGGAGATAAAGATAATCAATTTTTATTTGAACATAAAGTCATGGATTCAGTTTGTGAGAAATATGACATTAATTTTCCTGAATCAAAATTAAATACCTCTGATATTAGTTCCTATTTAAATCAATTTATTTCCCAAATTTCTAATAATTCTTATAAATCAAATTCAATTATTCTTACTTCAAAGTTAGCTGGTCGAGCAGTATTTTTTATTTTTATTTTTATTTTTTATTTTTATTTTTATTTTTATTTTTATTTTTATTTTTTTATTTATTTCAAAAAAATTAATTTCATTTTTTTTTCAAAAAAAAATAATAGTTTGAAATCCATTCTATGCAAGAACTTTCAAGTTTTTGGGATACAAATGATTCAAAGAGTTTTGGTAATTTTTTACTTACTTTTTCTTTTCTTTTCATTTCTTTCTTTTCTTTTCCTTTTCTTTCTTTTCCTTTTCTTTTACTCAATTTCTCATTCATTCAGCTTCAAATCTTCATCATGAACTAACACTTGTTTCCGAATTACATAAAATTAATAAACAAAAACCCATAGTTTCTATTTCATGTGAAGGTCAATTCTATTTTTTTTTTTTCCTTTTTTCTTGTTTAATATTAAACAATAGAACAAATTAAATAGGTATATTACCTGCAGGAATATTTTTAACTGGAACTATTAGAGTTGTAACAGAAAAGACATCTTTTTGTGTTCCTAATTTACTAATTGGAGTTTCAAAAGGATTGCTTCAACATGTCTCTCCCTCAACTGCTTTATACCTTTCTCTAACTCAAAAGATGATCTTAGGATCTGATCTCATTTATTCAGGAATTGCAACTCATTTCATTTCGTATAATAAAATCAAAGAAGCTGAAATTGCAATTTCAAAAGCTTCTGGTTGTCCTCCTCCTCATACAGAAAAAGGTATTTTCATTTTATTTTTTTTTAAATTATTTTTTGTGGTTTTTTTAAATTGTATATCTTAGCAATTGCATCAACTTTAAATGGTTTAATTGAATATTCTGGTCCATCTCGTTTACAACTTTTTCAAACAGATATTGACAAAATCTTTAAAGTAATTATTTACTTTTTATTTCTTTTTTTTTTCAACAAAACTAACCTTCCTAAAATAGGATCCAGATTCTATTGAACAAATTATTGAACATTTGAAATTAGAAAACTCCAAATGGGCAACTGAAACATTAGAATTACTTGAGAAACGTCCTTCAATTTTGTTAAAAGTATTCAATTGATTTTATTTTCTTTTCTCATTTTGAATAACGAAGTCGATAAATCAATTTATTTTCTTTTTTTTTTTTGAAATAAATTAGCTCACTTTAGAAATCTTCAAAAAAATTCAACAAGAAACAGACAAAGAGATTTTTGAAAATGAATTTCGTTATGGAATCAAATTAAATTCTTATCAACCAAATTTTGGGACACTCAATCACTCAAATGATATCTTTGACTCTTTCTTTGGCAACAATCAAAATGAAGATGTTATTCAACCAGTTTTACAACTCGATCAACAATTACCCTAAATCAATTCTCAAAATATTATATAGCATTGTATCAAATAAAAAAAATGGATTTTCAAAGGATTTTATGATTTCTTTTAACTTTTTATTCAAAATTTGAAAGTTTGAATAATAATAAAAAAAGTAAAATCGAAAAAAAAAATAAGAGGCAATGCCGAGATTTGAACTCGGATCGTTGGATTCAAAGTCCAAAGTGCTAACCCTTACACCACATCGCCTTTCTTTTTTAGATGGAAATTCCAATCCTACATTTCCTATTCTTCCGAAAACAAACAAAATTAAAAAAGAAAAAAAAAATGGAAAATCAAAATAAACAAAATAAACATGGCGTCACATCGGCTTCCGATTCCAGTCCAACAACAAGGTCAGCAACAACAACCACATACACCACCAACCATTCACCAACAACCACCAACTCAACTTCAAAGAGATTCTCAAACCACACAAGGTGCTCAATCAAATGTTCCAGGTTTTTTTTCATTGTTCTTTTTTTTTTTTTCTTTTTGAATTTGTTAAATTTTATTTTATTTTATTTTATTTTATTTTATTTTTTTTTTGATATGTGATTGCTATTGATTTTATATTATTGATTGATTGATTGATTTTTTTTTTTCTGATGTTTAAAATAACTCAATCAAGATAATTGATTCAATTAACTATTTATTTATTTATTTAGAGGTTCATCAGTTAGGATTGAAAGTGATGAGACTTTCTCGTCCAAATTTTGCATCAGAACCATCTTTTTTTGTTGAACAACCAGATTTTGCTTATTCCACTTTTCAACAAAATGATCCTCATTCAGTTTTTGCTGAGAATAGATTAGAAACTTTTGAAATTTCAGAATTACTTAGATTACCTCAAAGTTTTGGAAATATTTTTTTAGGAGAAAATTTTTCTTGTTATATTTGTGTTAATAATGAATCCCAAACAATAGTTAAAGATGTGGCAATTAAAGTTGAATTACAAGTATGAGCTTCTTCCTTTTTTTTTATTGTCAAAATCAAAAGTGTTTCTTTTTTGTTTTTAAAAAAATAAATAAATATAGACATCCTCTCAAGTAATTGCATTATCAGATTCAACAGAAAAACCAAAACCAGAAATTCAACCAAATGAATTAATTGATATTATTATTGATCATGAAATCAAAGAAATTGGAGTAAATTTTATTTGATCTAGATTTTTTTTTGAAAAGATTTTAAAATTCTATTTTTTTTTTTTTTTCCTCCTCAATAGACTCACGTTTTAGTATGTCTTGTTCATTATATAACACCAAATGGTGGACGTAAATATTTCCGGAAATATTTTAGATTTCCAGTATATTTTTAAAAATTCGTTCTTTCTTCTTTTGAATTTCTCATTTTTTTAAAAAACAAAAAATTGAAAAAAAAGGTTCAAAATCCTTTAACTGTAAAAACTAAAATGTACAACATGAAAGAGTAATAATTTTTTATTTCTTTTTTTTCCTTGATTTATTGTAAACGATTCATTCAACAAACTAATCTAAACAATTTACTATTAGGAATGTATTTCTTGAAGCTCAAATTCAAAATGTGACAACTCGTGTGATGCTTTTAGAACATTTAAGGTTTGAACCAAATCCACTCTTTAATATGACAGATTTAAATAATACTCGTAATATTTTTTTAATTTTTAATTTTTAATTTTTAATTTTTAATTATTATTATTATTATTTATTCACCAATATCAATATTAATTCATTTTTATATTAAGGAAAAGGAGACAATACAAAATATTTAAATCCTCAAGATACTCGTCAATTTTTATATATGTTAACAGGAAAAGATGAAAAAGCTAAATCCTCAAATACAATCGGAAAGATAGATATTTTATGGAGAACATCTATGGGAGAAAGAGGAAGACTTCAAACATCTCAACTTCCCCATAAAGTTTGATATTTTTTTTTCCCCAAATTTTATTGAATTTTCTAATTTTTTTTTCTTTTTTTTTTTTTTTTTTTTTTCATTTTAAAAAAAAAAAAAAAAACTAGCCTCCAAATGTATCTGAGATACAGATCGAAGTAAAAAATATTCCATCCACCATAAAACTTGAAACTCCATTTTCAGTTGTCATAACTATCACAAACAATTCATCTAATCCCGTTTCATTAAAGATCTTTTCTTCCAAAGCAAAATCTTCTTTTATACCTTTTGTTGGTCCCTCATCAATTATAGTTGGAGAAATATCTCCTCAAAGTCAGAAAGAAGCAACTCTTAAGGTCTTTTTTTTTTTTTTTTTTTTTTTTTTTTTTTTTTTTTAATTTATTTATTTTTGATGTTTACTTATTTATTTAATCTTAAATCAATACAAATAAATTAACATGATACCTTTTTCGTTATTAGTTTTTCCCTTTAGCACCTGGACTTCAAAAAATTGGAGGAATTGGAATTTCTGACTCACTTTCAGGAAAAATTATTGATATTGACAATTTGACAGAGATTTTTGTATTAAGGGATAATCATCAAAATGTTGAAGAAAATGAAGCAGAAAAATAATTCAAAAGGTCAAATAGAATCTTCTTTTTTAAAAAAAAAAAGAAAAAGAAAAAAAAGGAAAGGAAATTATTTCTGGTAGACAAAAATGTAAATCTAAAATGTAAACAAAATAACATAAATAAATGAACAGAAGTTTTCTTTAATTTTATTCAATTGTACAATTTTTTATTTTTATTTTTTATTTTTTATTTTTTTTCGATGATTAATCTCCTCCTCCACCACCACAACTACTTCCACAATTACTTCCACAATTACTTCCACAATTACTTGCACCTGTATCTCCTCCACAACTATGATGATGACCTCCACAGCTATGATGGTGTCCTCCACAACTGTGATGATGACCTCCATCTCCTCCACAATGGTGACCTCCACCATAATCACAATTACCTCCACAATCTGCTCCACCTCCTCCACAACTTCCACAATTTCCATCACATACTTCTTCAGGACATGGGCAAAAATCATCATTATTGTTGGGTGTGGTTGACCATATAAATATTCCATAACTCCCAGGATAATGATTTTGGTAAAGTTTGGTTGTTTCTTGATAACGATTTGAAAGTTTCTTCTCCTCTATCAAATCATTGTGATTCACTAACTTTCCAACAATTGCTTTACATGCTTTTTCATATAATTCTGGGTGATGTAAATTTGAATGCCATACAATATCAATTTCAATTGTGGGAACTAAAACTCCTTCATTGGTGCTCATTAAGTGAAGAAATCTTAAATAATGGATAACCATTCTCTTGATTTGATTCTGAGTTGGTTTAAAGTTGGCAACCTTTCTATAAAAACCCAGTTGTTTTTCATGAAGTTCTTCCCAAGTTGCTTCCACATTATCTGAATTCTTTGGAAGTTTAATTGAGCTTTTGGTTGGTTTCTTTTTTGAAGAGTTAAAAGCTGGATTCTTTGATGTTAATTCTCCATTTAAAGGAGTAATCACTTTTGAGAATTTCTTTGTGCAATAATCATTATAATTTACTGGGTGAAGTAAGTGAAGATGCCAAATCCAAGCTACATCAATTGGAGGTGGGAAGAAACGATTCTCTTTTGCTCTTGCTTCAAGATACTCTTCATAATGTGTCACAGCTAAAGGAATCCATTCTGTGTTCCCATCAAGTTTATTAAGAAACTCAGCTTCATGTTCAAAGAACTTTAGATGTCGATTAACAAGAAATGTGAGCTCTTTTTTGAATTTACTTCGATTGGAAGAGAAACAAGATCCCATCTTTTATTGTTGTAGTTGGTAGTGGTTAATAATAGTATGAATCAGTGATTTTATCAATTGAAAAGTGTGAGTCAGTGATTTTTTTTTCTTTTGAACTTTAAAACTAAGCTAAACTAAACTTCGAAGTTGATTTTGTGCTGTTGATTGTTCTAAAGGGAATCTGAGTTGATTGTTTGTTTGTTGTTGTTGGAAACTAATAATGTCTGTCTTCTTGATAATGTTGTTATTGATAAGGTTTTAAAATCAGTGAATGCATTGACGGTTTTTATAAACAATGGTCCCAAAAGGTTTGCCAAGAAATGATAATTCCACAGTTCAAGTATTAAATAATTGACTTTTCCCCTTTTCCCCTTTTTTAATGAAATGAAATGACTCTGTTCGAATCAAAAGACACGAAACCTCCACCCATTCCACCTTCCAAGAACTGATTGGGAGAAAGTTCGCCATTTTTTTTTTTTTTTTTTTTTTTTTTTTTTTTTTTTTTTTTTTTTTTCTGTTCTTTTTTTGTTTTTGTTCCAGAACTCGAAAAAAAAAAAAATAAATAAAAAAATGGCGGAAGGAAGAAAAAGAAAATGACTCACTTTTTTCTTCTTTGTTCTTTCTTTTTTGTTCTTTGTTAAACAGAGGTATAAAATGTTTATAAGGAAGGAATAAAAAAAATGAAAGAGAGAGAAAGAACTCAAATTGATCAATGAGAAAATGGTAATCTTTTATATTTTATAAGACTTTCTTCTTTGACACTTCTCTCTTTTTTTTTTTTTGCAATTAGTGGGTTCATTAATGGATCATTCAGCCACCTTTCACGGCATAATAACTTCATATCATTTGGTTTGATATCAATCTCCTCTACGTTCATTATATCCTCTTGTGATGAATCTGGTTCGAGATTTTTATAAGTTTTTTCGCTTAGATCAGTTAGTTGATCAGCTGATATCAGGTACTTTCCAAACCTTTTTTTTTTTTATTCTTTAATCGAAACTAATAATAAAGAAAGAAAATAATAGATTCTTACATTCCAGACAGCATAAAATTCATCATTCTCAGGATGTACATTTTTATACAAGTCCTCATAATTTTCCAGGATTTTTTTTTGCCACTGGTCCATTAAGAGAAACTTCTTTTTCATCTTTTTTTCATCTTTTGTCCTTTTCACTGGAAAATCGATTTATTATAATTATTGGTATTCTTTTCATTTGTTTGAAATTAATTAATTAAAAAATTAATCGTACTTGATATTTAGTTTTTTTGCATTATTGTTGATAGTTTCAATTTTTCTTTCTTCTCCAATCTTTTCGAGACTTGCTCTAATGGTTTTTATTATTTATTTATTTATTTATTTTTCTTAACATCTTTTTTGAAAAAAAAAAAAAGATTTACCTTCAGTAGTGCGAATAAAACAATGAGTAACACAAAAAACAAAATCTTGAGCATCAAAAAATGGAATCAATGAGTTCTCACCCATTTGAAAATTTCTAAAAATTCTGATTCTCCTTTGAGGTAAAGGTTCCTCTTTATGATCTTTATATTCTGAGAGATCCAATTCAGATCTTCTGTTATCTTTCCTTAAAATAAATAGTTTTCGTCCTGTAGTTTATTTTATTATTTTATTTGAATCTTATGACAGAAAAAAAAAAAAAAAAAATAGAAAAGGAATTTACAGTCGTAGAAGTATTAAGTGCGATTAGAGTGACAGAATAAGTTTTGAATTTACGGGCTAGTGACCTCATTGTTTCCCCTTCAAGAATTAAATACATCTCACAATGCAGTCAAGGCTTCCATTCTTTAAATTTTAAAGAACAAATAAAATAAAAGATAAAAAAGATGTTTTTTATTTTTTTGTTTTGAAAAAATTTTAAATCAAAACAAATAAATGAGATTCATTGCAAAAGATTACAAGCTTCAAATGTTGATAAACTTTTTTTTTCTTTCCAACTAAAGTTTCTATCCTCTCAAATATCGATTCAAAACTAAAATCCATCCAAGTCATTGTAATTGCAAAAAATGATATCAGACTTAGGTTTGTTAATCTGTTAAACCAATTGAAATCTTGCCAAAGGAAGGTCTTCGAAAAAAAACAAAATAAAGCAACCTTTGACTACTATATCAATAGAAGAGCTCGCCTCCATTTCTAAGGAGTTAAAAACACTCGCAGAAAACTTCCAAGCAAATGAGGTGAACTAACTAAGGGAGTCAAACAACTAAACACTCCAGAAGAAAGAAGCGGCTATGAGCCAAAGGGAACTCTGTTGTATTCTAACTCGGGGTCCAAAACATCGAGATCGAATTCGCAGACAGAAGAAAAGAATAATTCAAATTTCAGAGGAAGGATTTCCAGTCACATTAGGAAATGGAAAAAAAGTTGTGAGCAGGAAAAGAAAATTAAATAATGATTAACTTTTGTGGCTTTGTCACGAACAAAAAAATTAAGTGATATAGCACTAACTGAGGAAATACTATTATCAGGGCTTGAGCTTAAAAAAAACAAAAAGACTTGGAGATAGAAAAAAAAAAGAGGAAAAAAGATTAGAAGATATCATTTTGATTTGAAAAAAAAAAAAGGAATTGATTTCATACCTTTTGTTCTTGAAACTTATGGAGCTTTTGGGAAAGAAGCTCTTTGTTTTTTAAAAAAGATAATTAGAATTATTTCTAATAGGAGCTCCTTGTTCTTTGTTTCAGTCTTTAGTGATTCAATAAGATCCCTTTCTATAGCTCTTCAAAGACACAATTCTTTGTGTATTTTGAAGAGGCAATTAATTGTTTAAATTTGATAAATAAATAAATAAAAAAAAAAAAAAAAAAAAAAAAAAAAAAAAAAAAAAAAAAAAAATTTACCCACCAAAAAAATTACAACAAAAAAAAATTACAAAAAAGATCTCTCACATTACCCACCAAAAAAAAAAACAAGGATTTTCAATAATTACAATTTTATTTATTTATCGAATTTTATTGAATTTATTGAATTGTATTGTATTGAGTGTTGGAAAATAAGAATAGGAATAAAGAATAAGAAGTAAGAAGTAAGAAGAAGAGAATCAACCGAGGTATCCAACAGAAGTTGGAAAAAAAAAAAAGATCAAAAAATTTTTTTTCAAAACGGTATAAACTCCTTATGTTTTTCATTCAATTTATTCCCTTTTTAATTTTTCTTCCACTTTTTCTCTTTTTCCCTTTCCTTCTCCTTTTTTTCGCTCTGCTCTATTCTCTTTTATATTTTCTTCTCTTATCGGTATTTCCACCATTTTTTTTTTTTTTTTGAAGCAAACTCTTTCCACAATCATTATGATTCTATTAATTTTTTATTTCAAATTTATAAACAATCATCATTGTTCTTCTTTGATTATAATTATTATGATTGTTTTTTGAGTTGAACTCGTGTGTTGGGGTTGGAAAATTCGAACAACATCGTGGTTTTTTTTTTTTTTTTCAGAGATAGAGAGATAGAAAGGGATGAACCCAAAGGAAAATTTGTCCTAAAACAAGTGATCTTGCAATCAATCGTCAACTTGAGATAGTTTTGAGATGGAAAAGAGTTCAAGAAGACTCAAAGATTTGAAATGAAAAACAAACTCATCATTTGTTTCATTTTTTTTTGAAAACTTTTGTATTATTTATAACTATTTACAATAAAAAATAAAGAAAATAAAATTTACAATTAAAAAAATCAAAAATAAAGGGAATCATTGCTCGCCAAATGATTTCTTGAAGTCTAAATAATCATCAGAAAGAAGAACCATGATTGTAAATAGAGATGCAGCATCACTTTCTAATATTTATGATTTATTGAATTATTAATTTATGAAATAAACTATGAATTTGAAAAATCTCAAAAGAAAAAGTTTTTACTTGAATAACCAAGTTGTTTTCTTAGTTTTGTTCTCACTTTACTTGGATTCTTTCGGAATGATTCCATTAATTCAACAATCTTTGTGCTTTTTTTCTCTCTTGCAAGACTAATTGCAGTTTTTCCTTGGTCATCAATTGCATTTAAATAGAATTCTCTTTCACTTGCTAATGTATGTTGTACAACTTTAAGTCGTCCATAATAACAAGCATAATGTAAAGGTGTTTGTCCATCTTTTGATGTTTTATTTATATCAACTCTTTTATCTTTTAATAGTAATTTGATAACTTTAATACGTCCTTCCACACAAGAAACCAAAAAAGGGGACCAACCACTATAATTTACTTGATTTATATCAAATCTCCTATCATTTAATAATAATTTTACAACTTTAATATGTCCACTTTGACATGCCACATAAAAAGGTGTTCTCTCAAAAGTAAAAGTTGGTTTAACATCAAGTCTCTCTGATTGTAATAATAAACTTACAATTTTAGTGAATCCAGTATAACAAGCACTCATAAATGCTGTCCATCCAATTGAAGTTCGTTTATTTAAATCAACTCTTTGATCATTTAATAATAATTGTACAATTTTAATTTGTCCATATTCACAAGCAACATAAAAAGGTGTCCAACCATCATTATTTTGTTGATTGATATCAATCCTTTCATCTTCTATTAACAATTTGACAATTGCAATAGATCCTTTATAACATGCAAGTAAAAGTGGTGTTTCACCAGAATTATTTGCAAAATTCAGATTAATTTCAGGTTCAACAAGCAATTGTTTCACCTCTTCAATTTGTCCATTTTCACAAGCAGAGAGAAGTTGCTTTTCAATTTCCATTTGGATATCTATTTATTTTTCCCTCCAACTTGATTTCAAATATTTGATTCAATTCTCCACTTGAAATATCGAAAATGAAAGACAATTATTTACAACTTTGCTTCCTCTAATTTGAATTGCAATTCCAATCAAGAATTCAAAATTCTATCTTCACAAAAACTTGCAAATAAGTCACACTTTCTAAGTTTCTTTTCTTTTTTTTTTGAAATTTTCTTTGAAAGAGTGATCAAGATACAAGTAGAATCTATTGAATAATATAGAACGAAAGAATTTAAAGAATTTCAATAAAGAACAATTCAAAGTTACAATGGAATATATCTTTTAAAGTTAATAGTTATCAACTCAATTCATTCAATGTTGAATGAATTGAATCAATGAACAAAAAACTTTTAAATTCTTATTCAGTTTGATATCATTGAATTGCAATTCCAGTTTCAAAATGTTCGAATTATAATTTCAGAAAGGAATTTCTCTTTCCAACTTTCAACTCCAACAGAATTTACAATCCTCACCCATACATGAATAAATGTCCAAATAGATTGAAAATTGATTATGAAATTGAGTAAAAATCAATTTGATAAAGCTTAACATTATGATATTGGAATCAAAAGAGTTTTGAGAGGAGTTATAACTTTAGAAGTATGAGTTACTAAGTTTGAGGAGAAGTTCGCAATTATAAAAAAAAAAGAGAGACTAAACTCTCGTATCCCCCTCCGCAAATAAACAATCCCTAACTCCCTGTTTATTTACACACCCCACCCCTCCTCAAATAAACCTTTTCTTATTGAATGCGTTATTTGCACACCCCTACCTTTTAATTTATTAATTCGATTCATATTAATATTAATAAATTAATTTATTATTGTTAATTAATATTAATTCTTCCCGCCCATTTTTTTTCAATAAAAGCTAATAGGAAATAACTACTGCTACTGCTGCTCTCCTCTTTTGAAGCTAAATATCAAATTCATTACTCAATTCTTATCAAAACAAAACTCATTATTTCAGGTAAACTCTCTTTTTTTCAAAAAAAAAAAATTAAATAATAAATAAAAATATAAAAAATTAAAGTAAAAATAAAAATGAATTAAAAATTTACAAAATTCGAAACAAACAAATACTCACTTTAAAGTGAAAAAATGAGTTGAGATTGAATATACTTTAAAAAAAAAATGATTAATTAATTTGAAAATTTGACAGCAAATTTGTTATCTTCCACTATTGTGATTCAAAAAAAAACCTAATATTTCTCTTGTCTTCTAGGCGAAGTACTTTTTTGACGTGTCCGATTGCTTTTCAAATTCTTTAATATAATATTCAAGAAATTATAAAATATTAACATAGAAACTGGAGAATTACTTATTTTTGGAAATTTCGAGTAATTTTATTGATCTTGTTTCCCCTCTTTTCTTTTTTATTTAATCTTTTATCTCTTTTTATTTTGTATCCTAAAATCTCAAATTTAATATTGTAGGACTCATATAAAGTATAAATTACCAAGTGAAAATACAAAACAGACTACATATTCTAAAGTTATCAAGGTACACCTCAAAATTAGGAAAACAAGATCTATATTTTAGAATTACAAGATAATAATAAAGTAAAATTAGAGCAAAGAGCAAAGATCTCAAAGAAGGAACAGAAAATCTAATTGAACAGAAAGGCTTTGATCAACTCGAATTAGGTAAAAATTCGTTATTTTATTTCAAAAAACAATTAATTTTAATTTTAATTTTAGTTTTAGTTTTAGTTTTAGTTTTAGTTTTAGTTTCAGTTTTGGATTTTTTTTTTTTTTTTGTTTTTTTTTGGTTTCTCTTGATTAATTTTGAATAAAATAAAATAAATAACAAATAAAATAAATAAATAAATAGATAGATAATAGATAATAGATAATAGATAATAGATAATTTTCCTCATTTAGTGAAGAAGAAGTATATTATAAAGTTGAAGAGATTCATTGAAGAAGAATTGCAAACCAATTTCTAGAATATTTTGTTCGAAGTAATGATTATGGTATCATCTATTTATATTATAACCTATGAGATTTTGAAAATTTTCTCTCTATTTTTTACT
>Ga0209960_1002490_pt1 | contig 18217 bp, 24 predicted proteins | sample ThiBiot_500_plan_2_FD_183947 | JGI IMG/M metagenome (GOLD analysis project Ga0209960, IMG submission 183947) | Wastewater bioreactor microbial communities from Cape Town, South Africa - Thiocy_expt_500_plan (SPAdes) | ecosystem: Engineered > Bioreactor > Thiocyanate-remediating >...
TGGCTGCACCGCTACAACCACCAGCGCCCCCATGAAGCCCTCGGCCGCATCCCACCGGTCGAGTACCGTGTCAAACTGTTCCCCAACCTCTACTTCTGACTGGCCCAGGAATTCGAGGGGACTTCAACAATACGTTAAATGATTCCAGAAACTCGACGCATACCCAATGGTCACTAGCGCTGAGGCCTGAAACTGTGACGACACCGACCTCGTCACAAACCTCGACACAAAACAAAAAAGCCCACCGAAGTGGGCCTTAAAGACAAGCTAAGAGCTTGATTTTATTGGTTGCGCGAGAAGGATTTGAACCTCCGACCTTTGGGTTATGAGCCCAACGAGCTACCAGACTGCTCCATCGCGCGACTGAGATTATAGCTTACTTTTCGACCGCTGCGCCAGTATCTGCTGCAGGCGCTGCATCTTCCGCGCGCTCGACCAGCTCGATCAGCGCCATGGGTGCGTTGTCACCCACGCGGAAACCCATTTTCAGGATGCGGGTGTAGCCACCGGGACGGGTTTTGAAGCGCGGGCCCAGCTCATTGAACAGCTTGGTCACGCTGTCGCGGTCGCGCAGGCGGTCAAAAGCCAGGCGGCGGTTGGCAACACTGTCGACCTTGGCCAGGGTGATCATGGGCTCGATCACGCGGCGCAGTTCCTTGGACTTGGGCAGGGTGGTCTTGATGGCCTCGTGCTCGATGAGCGAGTTCATCATGTTCTGCAGCATCGCTTTGCGGTGCGAGCTGGTGCGATTGAGTTTGCGAAGGCCGTTTCCGTGGCGCATGGTGCTTTCCTTGTAAGTAATTAAAGCGGGCAGCCGTATCAGGTACTGCCCGGAGCACAGGTTCTCAAAAAGAACCGCGGATTATAAATCAACGCTTGTCGAGACCGGCGGGGGGCCAGTTCTCCAGCTTCATTCCCAGCGTGAGACCGCGCGAAGCCAGAACTTCCTTGATCTCGTTGAGCGACTTGCGGCCCAGATTGGGGGTCTTGAGCAGCTCGTTCTCGGTACGCTGGATCAGGTCGCCGATGTAGTAGATGTTCTCTGCCTTGAGGCAGTTGGCCGAGCGCACCGTGAGCTCGAGCTCGTCCACCGGACGCAGCAGAATGGGGTCGAAGGTCGCACCCGAGGAACGCACACCCGAGGCAGGCGCCTCGAAGATATCGCCACCGTCGAGTTGCGCGAACACCGCGAGCTGCTCCACCAGGATCTTGGCCGAAGCGCGCACCGCCTCTTCGGCAGTGATGGCGCCGCTGGTCTCGGTCTCAAGCACCAGCTTGTCCAGGTCGGTCCGCTGCTCCACACGGGCGCTCTCGACCGTGTAGCTCACGCGGCGGATAGGCGAGAACGAAGCGTCCAGCACGATGCGGCCGATGGTCTTGTTCGACTCATCGCCATAGCGGCGCTGGTTGCCCGGCACATAGCCGCGGCCCTTCTCGACCTTGATCTGCATGTCCAGCTTGCCATCCTTGGAGAGATGGGCAATGACATGGTCGGGATTGATGATCTCGACGTCGTGCGGGGTCTGGATGTCGCGCGCAGTGACCACGCCTTCGCCATCCTTGCGCAGGCTCAGCGTGACCTCATCGCGGTTGTGCAGCTTGAACACCACGCCCTTGAGGTTGAGCAGGATGTTGACCACATCCTCCTGCACGCCATCGATGGACGAGTACTCGTGGAGCACGCCGGCGATGGTCACTTCCGTTGCTGCATAACCCACCATGGACGAGAGCAGCACGCGCCGGATGGCGTTGCCCAGCGTGTGGCCATACCCGCGCTCGAAAGGCTCCAGCTCCACCTTGGCCTTGTTGGGGCCCAGTTGCTCGACCTGGATCGTCTTGGGCTTCAGCAGATTTGTTTGCATTCAGACTTCCTCTCAATACCCCCAGCTCGTTACACCGGTAAGGCTGGTGAAGCGCCTGTACCGCGATGCCTCGCGGTACAGGTACGTTGGATGGACTGCGACAGCCCGCGGATCAGCGAGAGTACAGTTCGACGATCAGCGATTCGTTGATGTCGGCGCCGAATTCATCGCGGTCCGGCACCTTCTTGAAGACACCCTCGGCCTTGTCGGCATTCACCTCGACCCAGGCGGGCATACCCACTTGCTGCGCCAGTTGCAGGGCTTCGACCACGCGTGCCTGCTTCTTGGACTTCTCGCGCACGGAAACGACGTCACCCGTCTTCACCAGGAACGACGGGATGTTCACGGCCTGACCATTCACCAGAATGGCCTTGTGCGACACGAGCTGGCGCGCTTCGGCACGGGTGGAACCAAAGCCCATGCGGTACACCACGTTGTCCAGGCGGCACTCCAGCAGCGACAGCAGGTTCGAGCCGGTGTTGCCCTTGCGGCGGTCGGCTTCCTCGAAGTAGCGGCGGAACTGCTTTTCCATCACGCCATACATGCGCTTGACCTTCTGCTTTTCACGCAGTTGCAGGCCGAAGTCGGAAGTGCGTGCACCCGAGATGCGGCCATGCTGGCCAGGTTTGGCCTCGAACTTGCACTTGTCGGCAATCGAGCGGCGTGCGCTCTTGAGGAACAGGTCGGTGCCTTCGCGGCGGGAGAGTTTGGCCTTGGGGCCGAGATAACGTGCCACTTGAATATCCTTTTATGTCAACTGCCGCAAACCATTGCGGGAGCCGCCTGGGTCGCCGAAGCGTTCACAGGCGGCGGTGGGCTTCATCAACGATCAGATACGGCGGCGCTTTTGCGGGCGGCAGCCGTTGTGGGGAACCGGTGTCACGTCGGAGATCGAGGTGATGCGGATACCCAGCGCGCCCAGGGCGCGCACCGAGGATTCACGGCCGGGGCCGGGACCCTTGATTTCAACATCCAGGTTCTTGATGCCCTGCTCCATGGCGGCACGGCCGGCCATTTCAGAGGCCACCTGGGCGGCAAAGGGCGTCGATTTGCGCGAGCCCTTGAAGCCCTGACCACCCGAAGACGCCCAGGACAAGGCATTGCCCTGGCGATCGGTGATGGTGATGATGGTGTTGTTGAACGAGGCATGCACGTGGGCGATGCCGTCCGACACGTTCTTGCGGACCTTTTTGCGCACGCGCTGTGCGGCGTTATTGGCAGGAGACTTGGCCATAGGAGTCTTTCAAACTTCTTACTTCTTCAGTGCAGCAGCAGCCTTGCGCGGGCCCTTGCGGGTACGTGCATTGGTGCGGGTGCGCTGACCCCGCACGGGCAGACCACGGCGGTGACGGAAACCACGGTAGCAGCCGATGTCCATCAGGCGCTTGATGTTCATCGTGGTCTCGCGGCGCAGGTCACCTTCGATGGTGAACTGGGCGATCTGGTCGCGGATTTTTTCGAGATCGCCGTCCGTCAGATCCTTGATCTTCTTCGAATACGCGATGCCGCAGGCTTCGCAGATCTTGCGCGCGCGGGTCCGGCCGATGCCATAGATGGCAGTCAGACCGATCTCGGCATGCTGATGCGGCGGAATATTGATACCAGCGATACGTGCCATATGCGTCCTCTATATGTTCTGAATCAACCCTGGCGCTGCTTATGGCGCTGGTCCGTGCAGATCACGCGCACCACACCCTTGCGGCGGATGATCTTGCAGTTGCGGCAGATTTTCTTGACCGAAGCCGAAACTCTCATTTCATTCTCCTAAAACCAGATCTAGCGCTCCGGCAAGCTCTGCCTGAAACACTCTTGCGCCCGATGAATGCCGGGCTTTCCACTCAATCTGCACCGGTTGGTTCCAGGTGCACCCTTGTTTTCCGGCCTTCCCCAGGAGGGGAAGGCTACATGCCCACAGGTTTGAAACTGGCCTTCTTCAGCAAGGACTCATACTGCTGAGACATCAGATAGTTCTGCACCTGGGCCATGAAATCCATGGTCACCACCACGATGATCAGCAGGGACGTGCCGCCAAAATAGAACGGAACGTTGTACTTGATGATCAAGAATTCGGGCAGCAAGCACACGAAGGTGATGTAGATCGCGCCCATCAAGGTCAAACGGAGCAGGATTTTATCAATGTAGCGTGCAGTCTGTTCGCCCGGGCGGATCCCTGGAATGAAGGCGCCGCTCTTCTTCAGGTTGTCTGCGGTCTCCCGGCTGTTGAACACCAGGGCCGTGTAGAAGAAACAGAAGAAGATGATGGCTGCGGCATAGAACATCACGTACACCGGCTGACCGGGGGTGAGCGCACCCGAGATGTCCTTGAGCCAGCGCATCGATTCACCGGAACTGAACCAGTTGACCACCGTTGCAGGCAGCAGAATGATGGACGACGCAAAGATCGGCGGAATCACGCCGGCCATGTTCAGCTTCAGGGGCAGGTGCGACGATTGTCCACCATACACCTTGTTGCCGACCTGGCGCCGTGCGTAGTTCACGAGAATCTTGCGCTGCCCGCGTTCCACGAACACCACGAAGTAGGTCACGAGGCCCACGATGAGCACGATGAAGATGGCAGCGATGATGCTCATGGCACCCGTGCGCACCAGCTCCAGCAGCCCGCCGATGGAACTCGGCAGCCCGGCGGCAATGCCACCGAAGATCAGGATGGAGATGCCATTGCCCAGACCGCGCTCGGTGATCTGCTCGCCCAGCCACATGAGGAACATGGTGCCGGTGGTCAGGCTGACCACGGTGGTGAGACGGAAACCGAAGCCCGGCGCCAGCACCAGACCCGCCGTACCTTCCAGCGCCACGGCAATGCCCAGCGACTGGAAAATGGCCAGGCCCAAAGTGCCATAGCGCGTGTACTGCGTGATCTTGCGGCGGCCAGCCTCTCCCTCTTTCTTCAATTGCTCGAAGGTCGGGACGGCATAGGTCATCAGTTGCATGATGATCGATGCCGAGATGTACGGCATGATCCCCAAGGCAAACACGGTGAACCGCGAGAGCGCTCCCCCCGAGAACATGTTGAACAGGTTCAGGATGCCCTGCTGCCCGCTGAAGAGCTGCTTGAGCTGCGCCGGGTCGATGCCCGGCACGGGGATGTGCGCACCAATACGGTAGACGACCAAAGCCAGCAGCAAAAAGACCAGCCGGCGACGCAGGTCACCGTACTTGCCGGTTTTTGCAATGGAGGCTGCGTTCGTTGCCACGAATCAATACTCCAGCGACTCAGGCGAGCGAACCGCCAGCTGCCTCGATGGCTGCCTTGGCGCCTGCCGTGGCACCGATGCCACTGAGCTTGACGGCCTTGGAGATCGAACCGGTCTTGATGATCTTCACGGTCTTGGCGAGCTGACCCACCAGGCCCGCCTGCTTGAGGGCCAGCAGATCGACCTCGGGCAGGCCGAGCTTGTCGAGCGCGGCGAGCGTCACTTCGGCGTTGAACTGAAGCAAGTGCGACTTGAAGCCACGCTTGGGTAGGCGACGCTGCAGGGGCATCTGGCCGCCTTCAAAGCCGACCTTGTGGTAGCCGCCCGCACGCGACTTCTGGCCCTTGTGGCCACGGCCTGCGGTCTTGCCCAGGCCGGAACCGATGCCGCGACCCACACGGCGCTTGGCGTGCTTGGCACCCGCTGCAGGCTTGATGCTATTGAGTTCCATCATCAACCTCTCAGAGGATTTTGACCAGATAGCTGATCTTGTTGATCATGCCGCGCACGGCAGGGGTATCCTGCAGTTCGCTGACGCTGTTGAGCTTGCGCAAGCCGAGGCCGCGCACGGTAGCGCGGTGCGACTCTTTGGTGCCGATAGGGCTGCGCACGAGCTGAACCTTGACGGTTTGTTGCGTAGACATCCGGGTTCTCCTGTCAGGCAAAGAGGTCTTCGACCGACTTGCCACGCTTGGCAGCCACTTCGGCGGCCGTGGTGGACTTGTTGAGTGCGTCGAACGTGGCGCGAACCATGTTGTAGGGGTTCGACGAGCCATGGCTCTTGGCGACGATGTCGGTCATGCCCATCACCTCGAAGACGGCGCGCATGGGGCCGCCGGCGATGATGCCGGTACCCTTGGGGGCCGGCGCCATCATCACGGAAGCCGAACCGTGGTGGCCGGTGACCTGGTGGTGGATGGTGCCGTTCTTGAGCGACACCTTGACCATGTTGCGACGCGCTTCTTCCATGGCCTTTTGCACGGCGGCAGGCACTTCCTTGGACTTGCCCTTGCCCATGCCGACGCGGCCGTCGCCGTCGCCGACCACGGTCAGCGCAGCAAAACCAAGAATGCGACCACCCTTGACGACCTTGGTGACGCGGTTGACCGCGATCATCTTTTCGCGCAAGCCGTCGTCGCGACCTTCGTCTTGCACTCGGGGTTGAAATTTAGCCATTTTGTAATCCGATCCGCTTAGAACTGCAGGCCTGCTTCGCGGGCGGCGTCAGCCAGAGCCTTGACGCGGCCGTGGTAGGCAAAGCCTGCACGATCAAATGCCACCTTTTCAATGCCGGCAGCCTTGGCCTTTTCGGCGATGCGCTTGCCGATGATCTGGGCCGCGGCCGCATTGCCGCCCTTGCCGGAACCGCCCAGGGCAGAGCGGATCTCGGCCTCGACGGTGGAGGCGCTGGCCAGCACGCGGCTGCCGTCGCCGGAGATGACGGCAGCGTAGATGTGCAGGTTGGTGCGATTGACCGTCAGGCGTGCAACGCCTTGCTGCGCAATGCGAATGCGGGTCTGGCGGGCACGGCGAAGACGCTGCTCTTTCTTGCTCAACATATTGCAGCTCCTTACTTCTTCTTGGTCTCTTTGATCGTGATCTTTTCGTCCGCATAGCGGATACCCTTGCCCTTGTAGGGCTCGGGCGGACGAACGGCACGAATATTGGCAGCCACCTGGCCGACGGCCTGGCGGTCGGCACCCTTGACGACGATTTCCGTCGGCGTGGGCGTTGCCACCGTGATGCCGGCAGGCATCTCGATGTTCACGGGGTGCGAAAAACCAATCGCCAGGTTGAGCTTGCTGCCTGCAGCGGTGGCCTTGAAGCCCACGCCCACCAGGCTGAGCTTCTTCTCGAAGCCCTTGCTCACACCGACCACCATGTTGTTGACCAACTGGCGGATGGTGCCGCTCATGGCATTGGCCTCGCGCGAATCGTTGATCGGCTCGAAGCTCAGCTTGCCGCCGTCGTTCGCAACCTTGACCAGCACGTTCTGGGCCAGGGACAGGGTGCCACCAGCGCCTTTGACGGAGATCTGGTCGTCTTTGATGGACACATCCACGCCTGCGGGGATGGTCACGGGTTGTTTTGCTACTCGGGACATTTCAGTATTTCCTCCATGCCTCGCGTCAGGCGACGTAGCAGAGCACTTCGCCGCCGACACCGGTGGCGCGCGCCTTGCGATCGGTCATCACACCCTTGGGGGTCGTGACGATGGCCACACCCAGGCCGTTCATGACCTGAGGAATGGAATCACGGCCCTTGTACACGCGCAGGCCAGGACGGCTCACGCGCTCGATACGCTCGATCACGGGACGGCCGGCGTAGTACTTCAGCGCGATTTCGATTTCGGATTTGCCACCTTCGGTCTTCACCTGGAAGCCGTCGATGTAGCCTTCGTCCTTCAGCACCTGGGCGATGGCCACCTTCACTTTGGAAGAGGGCACCGTCACCGTGGCCTTGGACACCATCTGCGCATTGCGGATGCGGGTCAGCAGGTCGGCAATGGGATCACTCATGCTCATTTTGTATCTCTCCTGCTAGGCCTTACCAGCTTGCCTTGGTGACACCGGGGATGTCACCGGCAAAAGCCAATTCACGGATCTTGGCGCGACCCAGGCCGAACTGGCGGAACGTGCCGCGGGGGCGACCCGTGATCTCGCAACGGTTGCGCTGGCGCGTGGGGTTCGCGTTGCGCGGGAGCTTTTGCAGACCCAGGCGGGCCGCTTCGCGCTCTTCGTCGGAACGCTTGGCGTCACCGGCGATGCCCTTGAGTTCTGCGTACTTGGCTGCGTACTTGGCGGCCAGTTTTTCGCGCTTGAGTTCGCGCTCGATCAAAGCTTTCTTTGCCATACGCCGCCTCAGTTCTTGAACGGGAAACGGAAGCCCGCGAGCAGTGCCTTGCACTCTTCGTCGGTCTGTGCCGTGGTGGTGATGCTGATGTTCAGACCCCGCAGAGCGTCGACCTTGTCGTACTCGATTTCGGGGAAGATGATCTGCTCTTTGACACCGATGTTGTAGTTGCCACGGCCATCGAAGGCGCGGCCGGAGACACCACGGAAGTCACGCACGCGCGGCAGGGCCACGGTGACGAAACGATCCAGGAATTCATACATGCGCACGCCGCGCAGCGTGACCATGCAGCCGATGGCCTGGCCCTCGCGGATCTTGAAACCGGCGATAGCCTTCTTGGCCTTGGTGACCACGGGCTTCTGACCGGCGATCTTGGTCAGATCGGCCACGGCGTTGTCCATGACCTTCTTGTCGGCCACGGCCTCGCTCACACCCATGTTGAGCGTGATCTTGGTCAGGCGGGGCACCTGCATGGGCGAGGTGTAGCCGAACTTCTTCATCAGTTCGGGTGCGACGTTCTCGCGGTAGTGTTTTTGGAGTCGTGCCATTTCTTACACCTCACGCGGTCTTGATTTCGGCGCCGCTGGACTTGAACACGCGAACGCGCGCGCCATCGGCCTGGACCTTGATGCCCACGCGATCAGCCTTGCCGGTGGCAGCATTGAAGATGGCCACGTTCGACTGGTGGATGGGCATGGCCTTCTCGACGATACCGCCGGTCGTGCCCTTCATGGGGTTGGGCTTGACGTGCTTCTTGACGAGGTTGATGCCCTCGACCACCACATGGGAGTCGTCCGCACGCAGCGTGACGGTGCCACGCTTGCCCTTGTCGCGGCCTGCGATCACGATGATCTCATCGCCCTTGCGAATCTTGTTCATGGCGCGTCCTTCAGAGAACTTCGGGAGCCAGGGACACGATCTTCATGAAGCGCTCGCTGCGCAGTTCGCGCGTGACGGGCCCGAAGATGCGGGTGCCGATGGGCTCCAGCTTTGCATTGAGCAACACGGCTGCGTTGCCATCGAATTTGACGAGCGAACCATCGCCGCGGCGAATGCCCTTGGCGGTGCGCACCACGACGGCACTGTAGATTTCGCCCTTTTTCACACGACCACGAGGCGCTGCCTCCTTGACGGTGACCTTGATGATGTCGCCCACGCTGGCATAGCGGCGCTTGGAACCCCCCAGCACCTTGATGCACAGGACGGACTTCGCGCCGGTATTGTCGGCAACGTCTAACCGAGTTTCTGTCTGGATCATTTCAATATTCCCAACTTGTACCGCAAGGCTTGCACCCCGCAGTCAGTCTTGGGCCCGTTGTCCACCCCGCAAACCATTTGCGGGGCTTTCCTGGGCAGAAAGTTCGCCTTTTTCTCAGCGAAGCACGCGATTATGGCAAGGTGCGGGCGGTGTGTCAAGCACCTTGCCGGGTATCTGGCAGCCGAAGGCGTTGCACCTACGCGACGGCGGCGCTGCCCTGGCCCATGTAGCGCCGGGCCAGGACCAGGAAGGGCTCCAGGCCGGGGTCGGCGCCCGTTTCCTGCTGCAGCACCTGCGCCACGGCGGGGGCCGCGTCCATGGCCTCGCGGGCGTCGAGGAACAGCAGGCGCCGGCGCCGGGCGAGCACGTCCTCGACGGTGCGGGCGTACTCGTGGCGGGCGGCGAAGCGTACCATGGCCTCGGCCACGCCGCCGCCCAGGGCATGGTCTGCCCCCGGCAAGGCCTGGACGGCGCCCTGCTCTGCGCCATAGGAGTGCCAGCCCTGGGGCTCGCACATGCGGTGGCTCACCGGCCCCTGGGGCGTGCCGACCAGCGGCAGGCGGGTGGTGGCGCCCGCGGGCCGCGCCGGCAGCAGGCCGTCCTCGAAGCATTTGGCCAGCACATCCTCGGCCATGGCACGGTAGGTGGTCCATTTGCCGCCGGTCACCGTGACCAGGCCGCTGCGGCTCACGAGCACGGTGTGCTCGCGGCTCAGGCTCTTGGTGTGGTTGCCGTCGTCGTCCTGGGGCTTGACCAGGGGACGCAGGCCGACCCAGATGCTGCGGATGTCCTGGGCCGTGGGCGCGCGGCTCAGGTAGCGCGCGGACTCGCCCAGGATGAAGCGCAGTTCTTCGGCGAAGGGTTCGGGCTCGCGCTCCAGGTCGGGACGCGGGCTGTCGGTGGTGCCCAGGATGACCTTGCCCAGCCAGGGCACGGCGAACAGCACGCGGCCGTCGGCGGTCTTGGGAACCATGAGCGCGTGGTCGGTGGGGAGGAACTCCCGGTCCACGACCACGTGCACGCCCTGGCTGGGTGCCACGATGGGCTGGGCCGTGCGGCCCAGGGCCTGGCTGTCCTGCTGGCGCAGGGCGTCCACCCAGACGCCGGTGGCGTTGACCACGCAGCGCGCACGCACCGGGTAGGTGGCGCCGGTTTCCTGGTCTTCGCACAGCAGACCGCTCACACGGCCGCCCTCGTGCACCAGTTGGCGGGCGGCGCAGTAGTTCACCAGCAGGGCGCCGTGCTGCGCGGCCGTGCGCGCCAGGGCCAGGGCCAGGCGGGCGTCGTCGAACTGCCCGTCCCAGTATTTGACGCCGCCCTTGAGTCCCTGCGGGCGCACGGTGGGCAGGCATTGCAGGGTGCGCTGCACCCCGAGGAATTCGGTGGCGCCCAGGCCGGCGCTGCCGGCCAGGGCGTCGTACATCTTGAGGCCCGCGCCGTAGAAAGGGGTTTCCCAGCAACGGTAGGAGGGCATGACGAAGGCCAGCGGCTGCGCCAGGTGCGGTGCGTTGCGCAGCAGCGTGGTGCGCTCGTGCAGGGCCTCGCGCACCAGGGCGATATTGCCCTGGGCCAGGTAGCGCACGCCGCCGTGCACCAGCTTGGTGGCGCGCGAGGAGGTGCCCTTGGCGAAGTCGTGCGACTCCACCAGCACCACGGAAAAACCCCGCACCGCGGCATCGAGCGCCACGCCCAGGCCCGTGGCCCCCCCGCCGATGACGGCCAGGTCGTAGGTGACGGGCTCGGACAGGCGCTCGAGCAGTTCAGCGCGCCGGGTGGGTGCGGGGGAGTCTGTGGTCATCTCGGTCATCCATGGTGTTGCGCCCCGGCCCACGTCGGCGGCGCAGCCCAGGCCGGCAGACGCCGCGCCAGGGCCGCCCCGCCGCGCTGGTGGCGTCCCCCTGCCTGCCACGCGCAGCGGGGCGAAAGCAGGGGGAAGCGGCGCAGCCGCTCGGGGGGATGCGCAGGTGCTCAGCGCACCTTGCCGTCCTTCCAGGCCTGCAGCAGGGTGTTGTAGTTGATGGTCTCGCCCTTGGGCTTTTCATTGGCCAGCTTGGCCCAGGGTGCGTGCTTGTCGCTCAGCCACTTCTTGGGGTCTTCCTTCTTGTTGAGCTTGGGCGCGCAGCGCTCCATGCCGGCGCGCTCCAGGCGGGCCATGACCTGGTCCATCTCGTCGGCCAGCGTGTCCATGGCGGCCTGCGGGGTCTTCTCCCCCGTGACGGCCTGGGCCACGTTCTTCCACCAGAGCTGGGCGAGCTTGGGGTAGTCGGGCACGTTGGTGCCGGTGGGCGACCAGGCCACGCGCGCCGGGCTGCGGTAGAACTCGACCAGACCGCCGAGCTTGGGCGCCATGTCGGTCATGGCCTTGGAGCGGATGTCGGACTCGCGGATGGGCGTGAGGCCGACCACGGTCTTCTTCAGCGAGGTGGTCTTGGCGGTCACGAACTGCGCGTAGAGCCAGGCGGCGGCCAGGCGGTCGGGGTTGTGGTCCTTGAAGAAGGTCCAGCTGCCCACGTCCTGGTAGCCGTTCTGCATGCCCTGCTTCCAGTAGGGGCCGTTGGGGCCGGGGGCCATGCGCCACTTGGGCGTGCCGTCGGCGTTGACCACGGGCAGGCCGGGCTTGTTCATGTCGGCGGTGAAGGCCGTGTACCAGAAGATCTGCTGCGCGATCTGGCCCTGGGCGGGCACGGGGCCGGCTTCGCCGAAGGTCATGCCCATGGCTTCCTTGGGCGCGTACTTCTTCATCCAGTCCACGTACTTGGTGAGCGCGTAGACGGCGGCCGGCGAGTTGGTGGCGCCGCCACGGGCCACGCTGGCGCCCACGGGGGTGCACTTGTCGTCGGCCACGCGGATGCCCCACTCGTCGATGGGCAGGCCGTTGGGCGTGCCGATGTCGGCGCTGCCGGCCATGGACAGCCAGGCGTCGGTGAAGCGCCAGCCCAGGCTGGGGTCCTTCTTGCCGTAGTCCATGTGGCCATAGATGGGCTTGCCGTCGATCTGCTTGACGTCGTTGGTGAAGAACTCGGCGATGTCCTCGTAGGCAGACCAGTTCAGCGGCACGCCCAGGTCGTAACCGTACTTGGCCTTGAACTTGTCCTTGAGGTCCTTGCGGTCGAACAGGTCGGCACGGAACCAGTACAGGTTGGCGAACTGCTGGTCGGGCAATTGGTAGAGCTTGCCGTCGGGCGCGGTGGTGAACTTGGTGCCGATGAAGTCCTTGAGGTCCAGCCCGGGGTTGGTGTAGTCCTTGCCGGCGCCGGCCATGTAGTCGGTCAGGTTCAGGATCTTGCCGTAGCGGTAGTGCGTGCCGATGAGGTCGGAGTCGCTGATCCAGCCGTCGTAGATGGACTTGCCCGACTGCATGGAGGTCTGCAGCTTCTCGACCACGTCGCCTTCCTGGATCAGGTCGTGCTTGACCTGGATGCCGGTGATCTCGGAAAAGGCCTTGGCCAGGGTCTTGGACTCGTATTCGTGCGTGGTGATGGTCTCGGAGACGACGGAGATCTCCTTCACCCCCTTGGCCTGGAGCTTCTTGGCCGCCTCGATGAACCATTTCATTTCGGCCATCTGCTGATCCTTGCTCAGCGTCGAGGGCTGGAACTCGCTGTCGATCCACTTCTTGGCTTCGGCCTCGCCGGCCCAGGCCGCCTGGCCCAGGGCCATGGCTGCGGTGGCGAACGCGATCGCCGTGAACTGCATCTTCATTGCTGTCTCCTCACATCAGACTCCCCATTGTTGGATGGGCCTGTGACCTCGGGGGAGGAACGGGTCGGCCCTTTGCTACTATCAAAATAAGAGCTGCTGGCGCTTTCTGAAAGCCATTTACAGAGCAAAAACAATCTGAATTGCTCTTGCAACAAGCGCCGGCAGCTATCGTTTTCATATCAACCCTTGCGCAGCACCAGCACCAGCACCAGCATGGAGAGCACGAAGCTGATCCACACCGAGGGCTCGGCTTCCAGCGAGAACCACTGCGCCATCTTCTCGCCCAGGCCCACCCAGGCGAGGTTGATGTAGGCGGCCGTGAGCAGACCGATGAACAGGCGGTCGCCGCGCGTGGTGGCCATGGGCAGAAAGCCCTTGCGCTCCACCGTGGGAGAGCGGATTTCCCACACCGTCATGCCGATGAGCATGAGCACGATGCAGGTGAAGAAAACGGCCACCGGCGTGGTCCAGGCCATCCACTCGAACATGTCACACCCTCCCCATGGCAAAGCCCTTGGCGATGTAATGCCGCACAAACCAGATGACGATCGCCCCGGGCACGATGGTCAGCACCCCGGCGGCGGCCAGCGTCGCCCAGTCCATGCCGCTGGCGCTCACGGTGCGCGTCATGGTGGCGACGATGGGCTTGGCGTTCACGCTGGTGAGCGTGCGCGCCAAGAGCAATTCCACCCACGAGAACATGAAGCAGAAGAATGCCGCCACGCCCACGCCGGCCTTGATGAGCGGCAGGAAAATGGTGAGGAAGAAGCGCGGGAAGCTGTAGCCGTCGATGTACGCCGTCTCGTCGATCTCGCGCGGGATGCCGCTCATGAAGCCCTCCAGGATCCACACCGCCAGCGGCACGTTGAACAGCAGGTGCGCCAGGGCGACGGCGATGTGCGTGTCCATCAGGCCCACGGTGGTGTAGAGCTGGAAGAACGGCAGCAGGAACACCGCCGGCGGCGTCATGCGGTTGGTCAGCAGCCAGAAGAACACATGCTTGTCGCCCAGGAACTGGTAGCGGCTGAAGGCGTAGGCCGCGGGCAGCGCCACGGTGAGGGCGATGACCATGTTGATGGCCACGTAGATCAGGCTGTTGATGTAGCCCGAGTACCAGCTCTCGTCGGTGAAGATGGTCTTGTAGTTGTCCCAGGTGAAATGCTGGGGCCAGAGCGAGAAGCTCGACAGGATCTCCTCGTTGGTCTTGAAGCTCATGTTCACCATCCAGTAGATGGGCAGGATGGCGAACACCAGGTAGGCGATGAGAAACAGCGTGCGTTTCTGGAAGCGCTTGTCATTCATGGCCCGCGCCCTCCTTGGCCGTGGTGCCCACGCGCTGCATCCAGTTGTAGAGGATGAAGCACAGCAGCAGGATGATGAGGAAGTAGATCAGCGAGAAGGCGGCCGCCGGCCCCAGGTCGAACTGGCCCACGGCCTTTTGCGTGAGGTACTGGCTCAGGAACGTGGTCGCATTGCCCGGCCCGCCGCCCGTGAGCACGAAGGGCTCGGTGTAGATCATGAAGCTGTCCATGAAGCGCAGCAGCACGGCGATCATGAGCACGCCGCGCATCTTGGGCAGTTGGATGTAGCGGAACACCGCCAGCTTGCTCGCGCCGTCGATGCGCGCCGCCTGGTAGTACGCATCGGGAATGGAGCGCAGGCCCGCGTAGCACAGCAGCGCCACCAGCGGCGTCCAGTGCCACACGTCCATCACGAGCACGGTGACCCAGGCGTCGCTGGCATGGCCGGTGTAGTTGTAGTCGATGCCCATGGACTGCAGCGCCGCGCCCAGCAGGCCGATGTCGGTGCGGCCATAGATCTGCCAGATGGTTCCCACCACGTTCCACGGGATGAGCAGCGACAGCGCCACCAGCACCAGCACGGCCGAGGCCTTCCAGCCCTGCGCCGGCATGGACAGGGCCAGCAGAATGCCCAGCGGGATCTCCACCAGCAGCACGGCCAGCGAGAAGGTGAGCTGGCGCCACAGGGCCGCGTGCAGCTCTTCGTCGCGCATCACGGCGGCAAACCACTCGGTGCCCACGAACACGCGGCGCTCGGGCGAGATGATGTCCTGCACCGAGTAGTTGACCACCGTCATCAGGGGCACGATGGCCGAGAACGCCACGCACAGCAGCACGGGCAGGATGAGGAACCAGGCCTTCTGGTTCACCGGTTTGGTCGTTGCACTCATGGCAACAGCTCCTCGTTCTGGTAGTAGCAGGTGTGCGCGCCCAGCACCTGCAGCCAGGCCGTCTCGCCCGGCGCGGGCAGGCGCTGCTCGGGAGCAAAGCGCGCACGCAGCAGGTGTTCGCCCACCTGCGCGGTGAGCATCTGGTAGGTGCCGATGTCCTGCACGCGCTGCACGGTGCACGGCAGGGCGCCCGCCGCCCCGGGCTGGGCCAGCGCCAGGTACTCGGGGCGCACGCCCACCTGCAGCGCGCCTTCGGGCAGGCCGCGCCCCGCGGGCTGCTCCAGCGCGTGGCCCGCCACCTGCAGGCGGCCGGCCGCGCTCTGCGCGGGCAGGAAGTTCATGCCCGGCGAGCCGATGAAGTGCCCGACGAACTGGTGCTGCGGGCGCTCGAACAGCGCATCGGGCGTGCCCAGCTGCATGACCTTGCCGCGGCTCATGACCACCACCTGGTCGGCGAAGGTGAGCGCCTCGACCTGGTCGTGCGTGACGTAGATCAGCGTGAGCTTGAGCTCGTGGTGGATCTGCTTGAGCTTGCGCCGCAGTTGCCACTTGAGGTGCGGGTCGATGACGGTGAGCGGCTCGTCGAACAGCACGGCCGCCACGTCCTCGCGCACCAGGCCGCGGCCCAGCGAGATCTTCTGCTTGGCATCGGCCGCCAGGCCTGCGGCGCGCTGGTCGAGCTGGCCGCTCATCTCCAGCATCTCGGCGATCCGGCCCACGCGCTCGCGGATGCGCGCCTCGGGCAGCTTGCGGTTCTTGAGCGGGAAGGCCAGGTTCTCGGCCACGGTCATGGTGTCGTAGATGACCGGGAACTGGAACACCTGGGCGATGTTGCGGTCCTGCGGCGTGGCGCGCGTGACGTCGCGCCCGTCGAACAGCACCTTGCCGTGCGAGGGCACAAGCAGGCCCGACATGATGTTGAGCATGGTCGTCTTGCCGCAGCCCGAGGGCCCCAGCAGCGCGTAGGCGCCGCCGTCCTGGAACTCCATCGCCAGGGGCAGCAGGGCGTAGTCGCTGTCCTGCTGCGGGCGCGGCTTGTACGAGTGCGCCAGATCCAGCGTGATATGCGCCATGTCAGTGCCCTCCCATGCGCGCCGGCGCCAGCAGCAGGGCGCCATGGCCGGCGAACACGTAGACCTGCGCCGGGTCGAAATACAGGCTGAGCGTGCTGCCCAGGGCAAAGTAGTGCACGCCGGTGAGCTGCGCCACCACCTCGCCCATGGGCGTGGCCACGTGCACGAAGGTGTCGGAGCCGGAGATCTCTGCCAGCTCCACCTGGCCCTGCACCGCCACATCCCCCGGCCGCGCCTGCACGCGCAGCGCGCTGGCGCGCAGACCCACGGTCAGGTCGGCGGCGCTGGCCGCGGCCAGCGGCAGGCGCGGCGCCAGCTCCAGGCCGCCCTGCAGGCGCAGGCCCGCGGCGGTGGCCACGGCCGGCACCAGGTTGATGGGCGGGTCGCTGAAGGCGCGCGCCACGCGCAGCGAGCACGGTGCGTGGAACACCTCGGCCGTGGGGCCGTACTGCAGCAGGCGCCCCTCGTCGAGCACGGCGGTGTAGCCGCCCAGCAGCAGCGCCTCGCCCGGCTCGGTGGTGGCGTAGACCACGGTGGACTGGCCCGCGGCGAACAGTTGCGCGAGCTCCTCGCGCAGCTCCTCGCGCAGCTTGTAGTCCAGGTTCACCAGCGGCTCGTCGAGCAGCATCAGCGGCGCGCCCTTGGCCAGCGCACGCGCCAGCGCCACGCGCTGCTGCTGGCCGCCCGAGAGCTCGGCCGGCAGGCGGTCGAGGAACATGTCGATGTGCAGGCGCTCGGCGAGTTCGCGCACGCGCGCCGCCACGTTCTTCTCGCCGCGCAGCTTGAGCGGCGAGGCGATGTTGTCGGCCACACTCATCGAGGGGTAGTTGATGAACTGCTGGTACACCATGGCCACGTTGCGCTCGCGCACCGGCATGCCGGTGACGTCGCGCCCGTCCACGCGCACCCGGCCGCCCGTGGGCGCATCCAGCCCGGCCATGATGCGCATCAGACTGGTCTTGCCGGCCTGCGTGGCGCCCAGCAGCACGGTCACGGCATTGCTCTGCAAGGCCATGTCCAGCTCGTACAACCAGGTCTGCGCACCCACCTTCTTGTGGATGCGCTCCAATGCCAAATCCATGTGCTTACCCCAGGCGGCGGGCCGCCGCGGCCCCGTCCTGGGCCATGGGCAGACCTGGGACAGTGCGTTGATGTTCGTATTTTTTCATTCTTGTTCTTTTTTGCGCGTATTGCCCTATGGTTTTCCCTTAATTTTTTCTTTTTTTTTCGTTTTACAGTAGCAGGATCACCACCCCCTCCCTCCCCAGCGTGAACACCAATCCCCGCCAGATCCAGTTGCTGGAAGAGCTGCGCGAGCGCAAGTCGGCCACGGTCGAGCAATTGGCCGAGACCCTGGGCGTGACCCTGCAGACCGTGCGGCGCGACGTGCAGCGCCTGGCCGAGCAGGGCCTGCTCTCGCGCTTTCATGGCGGCGTGCGCCTGCCCAGCTCCACCGTGGAGAACATCGCCCACAACCAGCGCGAGACGCTCAACTCCGAGGGCAAGGCGCGCATCGCGCGCGCCGTGGCCGCGCAGGTGCCGCACCACTGCTCGCTGATCCTGAACATCGGCACCACGACCGAGGCCATCGCCAAGGCGCTGCTGCGCCACCAGGGCCTGCGCGTGATCACCAACAACCTCAACGTGGCAGCCATCCTGTGCGGCAACCCGGACTGCGAGGTCATCGTCGCCGGCGGCGTGGTGCGCACGCGCGACGGCGGCATCGTGGGCGAGGCGGCGGTGGACTTCATCCGCCAGTTCCGCGTGGACATCGCCATCATCGGCATCTCGGGCATCGAGGACGACGGCACGCTGCGCGACTTCGACTACCGCGAGGTGAAGGTGGCGCAGACCATCGTGGAGCATGCGCGCGAGGTCTGGCTCGCCGCCGACCACAGCAAGTTCAACCGTCCGGCCATGGTGCAATTGGCCACGCTCGACCAGATCGACCGCCTGTTCACCGACGCGCCGCCGCCCGAGCCCTTCCCCGCCCTGCTCGGAAACGCCGACGTGCAACTGGTCGTGGCCACCGACTGACCCTTTTCCCCACGCACTCCCATGAC
>Ga0209960_1002491_pt1 | contig 18216 bp, 18 predicted proteins | sample ThiBiot_500_plan_2_FD_183947 | JGI IMG/M metagenome (GOLD analysis project Ga0209960, IMG submission 183947) | Wastewater bioreactor microbial communities from Cape Town, South Africa - Thiocy_expt_500_plan (SPAdes) | ecosystem: Engineered > Bioreactor > Thiocyanate-remediating >...
TACTAATATTTGTTCTTCAGTCTTTTAAAAACGAATTCTCCTCTGAAAACGCTTGATATTAATGATGATGAATTATCCGATGGGTTTGTCATTGATGTTGTCAAAATCTGTTTTCGTTTTGCATGTGATTATTGTCTCGTGTTTTCGACATATTCGATTGTTATACGTACTTCGATTGTTTAGTAGTGAGATTTTGTCTCGATCGTCGATCGAATCGACTTCTGATCTTGATTCGAGTGTTTCTCGTCCGGAAACACGAACAATAAACAAAGAATTTCGGCAAAGTATTCAAACAAATTCATCATCATTAATATCAATGAAAACCGAACGAAAAATTCGTTCGAATCCATCATCAGTATCTTATACTATAACGACTACTGAAGAGCACAGACGAGCTGCAACAGTGACGAAATTTCGTCAATCTGACGAAGAAAATGATGATGATGATGAGAAGACGTGAGTAAAGAAGATGTCTGTTCGTTGTATTGTGGTTGTTTGTGTATTTGCTGCTGATTCGAAATGAGAAACTACTGTTTGTTTTTATTCAGTTATGAAATCAAACGACGACGAGATTTAAGTGAAGAACGACGAAAACCTAAAGAAACGGTCAAACCAAAACAACCACGAGATCGTATATTGAATTTTTAATTTGACTTTATAATCAAACAAATCATTCTAGTCGAATCTCTTCGTCTTCGTCTGCAAGAATTACGCACAGGACGAAATGAGCTCGAGAAAGTTCGAGATGAAATTATTAAAAATTTGAAATTCGTTCACCAACGTGTTACTCTTCGACGAAAAGAAGGTTTTTGTCTTGATTATTCTTCTTGCTAAATTCACTATTCATTTTAGCTCGTGATATGTGGAAGAAAAAATACTTTCAAGAAAAGAAAAAAACTTCGCCCATTGAAGGAAAAGTAACACAATTAAAAACTGATTTAGATTTAATCCACAGTAAAATCATACAAATCATTGATAATGAATGTAAACATTCGGCTCAAGTTGGTTGTCTTCGCGACGCTGAAACTGGCGTAAGAAGACAAAAATAAATGAACAATTTTCCTAATGATCTGCTTTGATTTCTATTAAAAGAATTTAATTCTACAAATTGTACGAACTCAACACGAAACGCAACATATTCGTCAACAACTTGATCAAGCTAAACTAAGATTAACAACTGATCTTAAGGTATATCGAACAAAACAACCTAACGATTAGGATTGAGTTTTATTTGTGATTATATTTTAGCTAAGAAATCAAGCTGAAAGTGAATGCAAACTATTGAAACACGAACTAAATCAAGCAAAAATGAATCTAAATCATATTAGAAATCGATTGACATCTTAAAAACGAAACATTGTTCATTTCTTTTTCTTTTCTTCTTGCAATAATATTGTCTTATTCATAAATCAAAAGCTTTTAAGTTGATTTGGCAGCTGTTGCTTTTGAATTTTGAACAGCAGCGGTAAGACGTTCTTCCGTAGCTTCCAATTCTTGTTTCAATAAACGAAGAATATCGCGAAGATCAATATTTATGACACCGATATATTCACGATCTTCATCTTCATCTCCTATTGTATTCAGATAAATCATAGAAAAACATTGTAAAAAAATATGACGTTACCGTCGTTTTCTTCGCTTTCATCATCACTAACTGCTAATGTCGTACTTTTTGCTGAAAACATTGAATAAGAGATCGGATAGGTTTTGTTTTAGAAAAGTTTTACTTGATGTAGAAGCAGTAGTAGCTGCTGTTGTTGCCTTTTTGGCATTGCTAGCAGCAGCACCTGCTGGTGTAGTTGGAGCTTGCTCAGTGATAACTAAAATTAAAAAAAGAGTTCAATAGATCGAACGATTCAAATCGATATTGCTAACCTAGAATGAGAATTGTAACGAAGAAAAAGAATACGAGCTTCATATCGTCAGTTTTCAGATTTATCAATATCGATATGATTGAAGTGCTTGATATTTATTTCTGTACATGATAAGACAAGAGAGAGAGAAATCGATCATAAATTATTTTTTATTTGTATGATCTTGATAGACATAGCTTATTTCAACTGTCTGCTAATTCCTCGAACCATTTTTTTTGTACGACATATAAATCTACAAAAAGCCAAAGGCTATAGAATGAGAACAGCTGCCATTTATACGTACAATAAAATACTCCGATTGGATAGTTGTCTGTTACTATAATCATCAGTAGTGAAATAACCTTAAACCACGGTTATTTGCTTCTAGACAGCCGTAATTTGTAGCAGAATTGACAAACAAGACATAGAATTTGATCAAGGAACATTTGCTCGTGTAAATATCACACAGATACAATACAATTGACATGAATACACTGATATTCAATTTGAATATCGAACTGTTGATAATAAATTAAGAAGAAAACTCGGCATTTACATGCGCAATTGATATGCTAGTAGCTGAGAGCATTGATTTCTTTTTATCTGAAAACAGGACAAAGATTTCACAGATGTCAAATGAATTATAGATTATCATATCTTTTAAGGTCAATTCGGCATGTTTCTTTTTGTATCAACTTCGAAATCTTCTAATGGGAATAATTCGATTTTGAATGAGAAATTTATTAACATAAACATCAACAAAGATAAACGTCAATTACACTTCAACTATGACAGAAGAAAAAGAAAGAAACAAAAAAATAAAACTAACAAAAATCTTCGATTGAATTCGTATTCTAATCTAATGATATTATTATTATCATCATTCTTTTCTTAGTAGTATGTCAAAAGAATAATCAGATGGATATTTGAGATATTTTCTAAATGATATATCCTTTTTTTTGCTCTCTTCTAATGTAAATAAACGATAGAGCACTTGAGTGTGTGTGTGTGCGCCTAAGACGTGCTTTTCTTTCTGCTTTTTTTTCCATTGATGTAGGAGAGACGGAGACGATTAGCAGTTGTACAAGATTAATACCATTGAATAAATGATTGCATTCGAATTATGGAATGCCTAAATGGAATGAAAGAAACAAAGAAAAACCTTTTTCCCCGAGTAGATTGTTTTTTCGCTCTCTCTCTCTCTCTTGGTGTTAAATACGATCAGTAAACTGGGTAAGATGGTATTCGATGAGTAATAATGTTATTTCTATTGTTGGAATTTCGAGTTGGTGATGGTCGATAGAATTGTTGTTGCATACGATCGAGTAATGTCGATGATTTATGATTGAGAGATTCAAGACGTGAACGCCTCGATTGCCGTTGCTGATGTGAATTATGATTATTATTATCGAGGAAGTCGCTTGTTTGTTTATTTGATGTTAGTAGAACGGATAGAGGAGACGAATATGTTTCTTGTATGGATCGAGAATTCGAACGTGGATGTTGAAGAGAAATGTCACGTCGAACAGGACGACGTATGGTTTGCTGTTGAGAGGAACATGTTGGCGAGAGAAAATTGTTGTCATAGGACGTTTTAACGCGTTGATAACGTGGATCAGTACTACACGAACGTTTGGAAACGAGAGATTTTCTGTCTGTTTTACTTTTTTTTCGTTCGTTAGACGACGAACTCGAACGTGTACCTGTCGATGAAGGAAATTGTCGACGAGTACGACGACGTCGATGTTTACGCGTTGTACTTGAAGACGATGTATTAATCGAATCGTCTTCGCTTGAATGACGATTTACTATGGTTGGTATCGCGACTGTTGTTATTGCTGTTGGAATAGGTTTCGCCACTATTGAAGGAGGTTTCATTGGCGACGTAACTTTCGACGAGACAGTAATTGAAACAACATGTCGTTTTAATGGACTCATTACTTGAATACTTGTTTTCAATGGCGAAGGAGTTTTGACGATTGGCTTGGGCGGAATAGAAGTTTGAATTGAATGAAGATTTTCATAATCTTCATCGTTCGATTCGACTGTTGCTTGAATCTTTGCTGAAGGTTTTGCAAGCATTTGTCCGTAGGTTTTATTTTGAAACGATGATGCTGCAGCTAAATATTGTTCGCATTCAAGTGTTAATGCACGAAAAAGATCGTCCAATGTCGAGGAATTCAATAATGGTTGATACGTTTGTTGTTGTTGTTGTTGCTCTTTAGGAGTGTGATCAATCTGATGGCGTCGACGATGATGTTTCAATGATGAAGTATCACGACGTGGAACTAATGGCGCTGTAACTGCATTGATTGAAGGTAATATTGATGAAGGATGAGAAGAATCTTGAATAGGAAATGTCAACTGACTTTTTGGTTGAATTGAAGTTTCATGATTCATGATTTTATTATTGATATTCGATGGATCATTTATAAGAAGTGCTAAACGATTAGTTGCATTCATGTTTTGTTTTATTTTTTATGAGAAGAATAATATTCTAATCTGAAAATATAATTTAATATTTCTAATTGAATTTCAAGAACACAACTGTAGATAAAACTGATATGTTTGATGATTGATTGAATTATTTCTGTAACGATGAAAATGATATCTTAGTTGTTCAAACTAGTTGAGTTAGCCGTAATAATATATAACAACATAACAACAACACAAGTAATAGACAGATATCGTTAAGCGAAGAAAAACTGACATCGATTTCTTCTTTTTGTCAATAGAAAAGGCTGCGAGGGTGAGAGAGAGAGAGAGAGAGAGAGAGGGAAAGAAGAAAAAACGAAGAAGAAAAAGAAGGCCATCAGGCTTTGCTGTTCTGATGGAATAATCAAGGATAATAACTCATATTTGCTTCTATGTTATATACGTCGAACATATACTCTACTGAGAGACATATTAGAAAGACAAACTAAGAATGACGAAAAAGAAGAAGAAGAAATAGTCAAGAAGCAAAAGGCGATAGATAGATGGATTATTATCACCATTTGTGTCTGTCAACCGAACTTTTCCGTAGTAACAACATTAAATATCAACAATCATGGAGAGTATTGAGTCATCTTCTGAACATCTGAGAATTGTCCGACGATTGATGAACTCTGTTTCTATTTTGTTTGTTCTTTAGTTGCCCTATTTCTTTTGTAATAGAGAACGAGAAGTAGATAGCATAACTAATTTCTATATCTTTCTTTTAATGTAAATACATCGATCGATTACAGACAAAAGAAGAAGAAGAAGAAAAACACTCGAACTATATTAACAAAAGAATTCATCAATTCTCGGTTACATAGATATACATATCAATGTTCTATTGAACAAAGAAATACTCTTTTGAAGATATAATTACGTTCCTAACTATCGTCTCGATCTTTTTCTCTTCTTCTCATATGTTCTATTCAATGTCAATAGGAATGTTTAGTAGACAATGATTCTTTTTTTTTGTTCTTTCGAATCATTCTACAATCGGCCATAATTACAGATAATGGTTGTGCAATAATTGATTATAGTACGTAGTAAAGTGTGAGAAGTATGTCATATTCGAGAACATCTGTGTCTACTATGAAAACAACTGAAACCCTTTCCCAAGTTTTATTTAAAAGAAAATAAAACAGCTAAAACTAAATATCACAAATCAAAAACATTTAGCTGAATAAAGTCCATCGTAAACATTATTTCTTAAATGTTTTCTCTGTCCATGTTAAACCTTCACGTTTAAGTTCGTTTAAGATCGGCTTATAAATCGTACGTTTCACAGGTACAACTACACCACGATCATGAATTTCTTCTATATAACGAAAAAAAAAAACTTAGAAAATGTTTCTCTGTCTCTCTCTTACGTTCAAGAAGCATTCGAGTTGCAATAGCTGCTGGCAAACCAACAGTTCGAGCCATAGCTGAATACTTCTGATCACCATAAACAACCATATCAACTGTTTTTATTTCATTATTTTCTGCAGATAATGTTGGCCATGTAACACCAACTTGATGATGAAGAATAACAAGATCACGTTCATTAGGCCCATAGGCTAATCGTTTTGCCAACCAATTGCTCAATGTATCGAGTGGATTTGAGTGTTTTTCAAGGGGAACATCATCCGAAAGAAGGCCAAGTCTAATATACACAAAAAAAAAGATTAGCTTCTGTTTAAGGAACAAGTTGTTTTACTGTTCAATCGTTCGTAATTGACTTTCATTCTCAAGTTTTTGTAAAACAACAGATCGAAGAGTATTGATCGATGTATCACGAGTTACACCGAGAAGATCACATATAAAGTCTTTCCATGAAAGTTCACCTGATGACGATAGACTTGGATGTGGTTGATCACTTAATAAACCAAGTCGAATTAAGCCAAGAACATTTTGACAAAAACCCTGGAATACAAAAAGAAAAGATGATCAGACATTTTGGTTTTCTTCTCTCAATTGATTTTTATTACTTTATATCGTAGAGTTCCTCGAAGTATGGTATGTACGGTATCGAGGCCCAATGAATCGATATATGTCGTACTATCTCGATTTGGATAGCATTCAAGATTGAAACCAGGAAGAAAACCAGCTGGTGTACAGCCGTTTTCAATAACACCGCCATTGCCTTCTATTTGAATAAGCTAATCGAAAAAAAAAGAATTTCTCTCGAGAGCACAGACGAGATATTCGATTTTTACTTTGCTGTTGTTTAAATATTTGGCTGGATTAAGTAAAGCTGTGAGAACACCACGAGGTGACCAACTTTATAAAAATAAAACACAAAATTCAATCTCAATTGAGATTTCTTTGATTAGCAAACAAACCTGAATTTATATCTTAACGGATTATCCGCATGCTCCGGTGCTGGTAAACCTCCACAATAGGATACATATGAGTCAATTCGACCACCATCATCTCGAATAACCTCGAATAATTCCATTGCTAACATATGATCAATGCCTGGATCTAATCCAACTTCATTCAACAACGTCACATCAGCTGCTAAGGCTCTATGAAAATCAAAATTGAACAATTCAATCCATTGACTCTTGCAATCGATCATTACTCGTCATGCAAAGCTTTCATTTTCGGTGACACATAACTCGTTGTCACAAGATGACGATGGTGTTTAATACATAGAGCAGCTACGTCCGGATGAAGAGAATATGGTAGTAATGAAACAACAACATCATGTTCTTTGATTAGTTTATCAAGATCATTTTGACTACGTTGTACATCGAGTAAGACGGGCGTTGTTCGAGGATTAGCTGATGCAAGACGATCTGCTTCCTGTTTCATTGCGCTAACCGCCGTGACATGTACGTGCTCATTACGTGTCAAATATTCAACAACAGGGCCACTGACAAAACCAGTACCTAAGACTAAAATACGTTTTTCAAGTGATGACATCGTTGATTTTAATCTGGAAAAGAAGAATGAATAGGATTGATAAAAAAACCAAAGATTACAAATCGAATTTTGCACCTGCGTTGTTCGCGTAATTGTGTTATATAAGTATACTTAGGTGTTAGTTGTCCATTGGCAGTCAATGTTGCCTAGAAAATAACGAATTCGAAAAAGATAAATTCTTCTTTGATTATTATTAATTGAATTACATCACGGATTTCTCGTGGTATTTGTGTTTGTTTTTGAAAAGTTTTCTTTGCATCGACTTGAAGTATACTTGGAATTAATGGAAGTAATTTCGAACCGAAATAAACAGTCGATTCCAATGGTAATTGCGTCGGCATATTATCAATCGAACAAATTAACACACCAGGACCATCGAAACTAATTATTCAACAAAGTCATATTCAGAAATGAATTTGTTCAATATTTGACTGACCTTTCGACGGAACTATTTGTTTTTGGATCGTATAATAAAAATGGATGATCAATACTTGTTGTTGTTTGAACAATTTCAATGCTACCACCTTTATCCGCTGATATATCACAGATAGCGAGAAGACGATGTGGCAATTGTGGACAACCGGATTTAAGATCATTCGGTGACCATTCCGGTGGAGATGCTAATAAATCAACAGCATTAGCTACACGAAGTAATTTCGGTTGAGATTGTTCCCAATAGATTCCATTGATTATACATGAAGCATACGGAGCAATCTATTCAAATCGAAAAACTTCGTATATTTTTCAAAGACACATCGATCAGGCTACACAAAAAGCAGCAAATGTCTATCTATGCTTATGACATGCCAAAAAAAAAATAGGTCGGTAGTTTTTGTTTTACCCCATAGCGATTAGATTCTGAATAGAATTGATGTTAAATAAAAAATGAAAATGAAATCATTGTTTAAATGAACTAACTTTTGTTTTGAATGTCGATGTGTATTTATCAGGATATTTGAGAAATTCTTGTTCATCATATTTGCCTGTTTCTTTGTTAATCAAATGATCTTTTCGTTGAACGACACAACCGTAGATTTTATTGAGCGCTTATTTATTTATTCTTGTGATTAGATAAAAATATCGAACAATTCAAATTAACTTACCACCATGTTGAGCTACTTGCGGAAGAGCTTTAGGATCGATATATTCAAATGGCAATTCTCGAAATACTTCTTGAGCACCCTAGAATATTCATATTTCGATGTTCTTTTTAATCATTCGTATCAATTACTTGAGAAACATTTCCTGAACCAGTAAAAACAATTGTCAATGGTCCAATCGATTTCGGCATAAGACCTAAAGCAATTTCATAGCCTGCATCACGAATAGCCATTCGAGCTTGTTCATTATTTCGATAGTTATGTGCTGGACCAATATGCTAAACAAAACACAATAAGATACATTTGAACAATTCTTTCTCTGTACCATAAATGGTGTATGATGACCAAGTGCTAAAAATCTCAATCCAAGACCATGTAAAATATTAATCATGCCAACAACTCCGGCATATTTTCCGAATGCAACTAATCGAACACCTTGATCATCAACCATTCGTTCATAATCAATTAATGTGATATTTTTTTCTAGACATGCATCTAATAATGCCATATTATCTTCTTGAGCTTTATGCGTATGTGAAAACATTACATAGACTTTATTTGGAATAAGTAAATCGGCAGGAACTTGTTTGACACCGATAATAGCCGATGCTTCGCTTAGATCTTCTTGAACAATGGCACCTGCTTGAACATAAGATAGAATAGGAAAAGCTCGACGATTCGATGGTTGAATAAGAACTTTGACATTGTGTTTTTTAATAAGTGTTCGAACGTGTTCAGGTCCTAATGGTGCTCGACGTTCCCATGGTGATTGATCTTCACGACGAATGCCGAGAACATGTTTCGAACGATGAGAATAAAATGATTTTAAACGTAGAAGATTATTTGCTTTTAAATTAGATCGAAAAAACATCTGAAAAAGAGAGATGTTTCTCTGCATACATAATCACTATTTTTCAAAAGACGCAATATGAGTCAGTTAGCGAATCTTTTTTTTTCTGTATCTTTCCAATCATTTGAATGATTGTTGGGTACATTGAGAGCGTACTCATCAAAATATCAGACAAATATAAGAGAATACTACATAGGTTCATTATTTAATACGACTTACATATGTTTTTCGTCGAATAGATAAGAGAATAATCGAGATTTAAGATTCAGTTTAGAAATTAGGGCAAAATATCACTCATAAAATGTACTATTCGCATATACACACCTCCAAAATCTACGCGATCGGTCAATAGGTAAAGCATAGCACAATGAGTCATAGTAGATTTTTATTTCTCTAACTAAAAGACAACATCTCGTTACGATGAATCGATTTTGAGATTTTCTTTTAATTGGAATATTTTGATTAAATCGAACTACCGAAATCTGTAAACATCGACAAAACTGCTCGTTTGAGAGCATATTTCAAGTGATTTATGCACTTATTGTATCGATATTTTTTTAGTAAAATTATTGTGAAAAACGAAAATAATACTTGACACAATGATTTGTAATATCGACTCGAAATATATTCAATTCCCGCAAAAATTAAAATGTTTTGAAATGAAAATAGAAAGAGAATCTCGTCTGAATCATGATATGCAGGAAAAAAAACGCAACAGCACCATAAAAAAAGAAAAAGAATAGTTTCGTATTTGTATTGATTTATAAAACAAATTTCGATTGTACTCTATGATTGTCATTCGTATTCGAGCGACAACTATTCCATTCGTAAGTTTATCGATATTATATAACGCACAAGCCTATTATCGATAGATTGTTATCGATCTCTAGGATAAAGTTCAAGTTCAACATTACAAAAAAAAAAGAAGACATAAAATGATTTAGCCAGTTATTTTTCATTTTCGTTTAACGACGAAGAAAAAAGAATCTTCAGCAAACAATCCATACGATTCGTTCTTTTGCTCTATTCTTCTTTTTTATCAGTAAAAATAATTCAAAATATGATTCATAAGTAAATGGAACAACGAACGAACGTAGAAAAATGAAAACAAAACCAACACCAATTATAATTATAGCTCTTCTATTGATTCTCTATTTACTTCAAGGAGGAGTTATTGGTCTTATATCAACCATTCCACTCTATTTGGATTCGCGTGGTGCTAAATGGCAACAGCAAGGCATATTCAATTTTGTTTTCTATCCATTTAGTTTAAAACTTGCTTGGGCACCGATCATTGATTCAGTTTATACAAAAAGTTTCGGTCGAAGAAAAACTTGGCTTATACCAACTCAATATTCAATTGGCATTACTTTACTCGTTGTTTCATTCTATCTAACTGAATTTATAGCTCAATTAAGATTAAAATTATTGACTTGTATATTTTTCTTTGTATATTTTCTACTCGCCTGTCAAGATATTTGTGTCGATGGTTGGGCATTGACACTTCTAGCAAATTATAATCTTCAATGGGCATCGACATGTCAAACAGTTGGACAAACAACTGGACGATTTATTGGTTTTACTATTTTGATGATGTTCGAATCAGCTAATTTTACTAATCGTTTTCTACGAAAACCATTTTCTATTGCTGAACAATCATTTGGATTATTTACATTAGATCAATTCGTTCGTTTTTGGAGTATTTCATTTTTAATTGTATCAACTTGTCTAGCTTTCATAGTCAAAGAAACACCGGAATATAATCATCTTAATTTAAAACAAACCTACTTATCTATATGGAAACTAGTACGAAAAACATGTGTACGACAATTAGCTACTGTTTTATTTATTAGTCCAATTGGTTATGCAGCAACATATGGAATGACAAATTTAGTTTTGAAAAAGTAAAAATAAATATCAAGAATTATCACAAGTTGATCTTGATTTTGTCTATTCTTATCAGATATGGCGTTCCTCAAGAAACGGTCGGTTTACTTGGCGTTCCTCTCATACTCGTGAAAATTCTTGTTCCATTTTTCATCACTAATACCAATCATCCATTGATATGGTTCTATCGTACCTATTTTCCTCGTCTTCTCATGTGTATTTTCATTGCAATCTATATTTGTTTTACACCGATGATTCTTTCTCAATGGTATTTCTATCCAATTCTTATTCTTCTCTTTCTCTGTAACGAAGCAACTATCTATTTAATGCTCGTTTCACGTGTTGGTTTCTGTGCTCGAATAAGTGATCCAGCTGTCGGTGGAACTTATATCACATTGCTGAGTATGGTCGGTAATTTCGGTGCAAGTTTAACAACTTCGATAGTTTTGTATGTTGCGGGATGGATTCAACCTGAAACAAGATCTTATCCAATTCTTGTTGGAATCTGTTTTCTATGTGGATGTATTTGGCTTTGGACACAATATAAAACTGTATTCAAATTACAAGCATTACCTATTGAAAAATGGCATCTTTCATCAATGAAAGCAACGGATGAAGATGCAAAAGAAACTTGTATAAATGACAATGTACATGAACAATAATTCTAATGTGTTAAATAAATTTATTAATTAGATTTGAAAGTGTCGCTAACTATCGTCTTCTGTCTCTTTTTTACTATGTGCAAAACTAACCAATCTGATTTTGGTTATTTCACAGTCATAAAGAACGACGACAGACAGATAGTATTATTATTACTTACTTCGATATTTTCAGATGATGTACACTCGCCATTCGATTGTTTCAATTCTTGATTTGGGTCCCATTGATGCGTGTATTCAATTAAGTTCTCAACTTCCTCGTTTAACCGTTCAAGAACTTCACAATGAATTACCCTATGTTCTACGTCGAATATTTGGTTTCGGTCGATTCGATTGGTACCTACGTGACATAGGCAATGATCGTGCTCATCTTTTTTCGATTATTCAAGAATTTCTTTCGCCTTGGCACGGTGAACTTTGGAAAGCAATTCTTCGTCTACAAGATCACAGTCCACAATTTACATTCAATTTTGATATAAGCGAATTACCAGTACATTTACGTGCTAAACTTGCGACATTATACGTGCCGGATATTGTTCGAGGACGCACGACAACAACAACAACACCAGGACAACATTTAACATCATTAGCACTTGATCCAATTGAATATTTCTTATTTCATTTACTTTCCTATCCAGTTTCGGATCAACATCAAATCGTAAATGATCATTCGATCGAAATTCTTCGGTTTTGGTTATTTTTCTGCTTTTTAGGATCGACCAATGCGAACTGATTCAGTCTATTTAAATATTCTCGAGATGTATCTTTGCCTTTTCCTACCAATCGATGCCGAAGAATTTCGTTTACTTCTCATGCCAACAAGCAACAATGCGAATGCAGTTGCACCAACAACTTCTCATGCACTCGATCCACGTTTATTATCACCGATTCCCGTTGAAAGTACACCGAAGTAATAATTAAATTCGTTCGTTGATCTTAATCGAAAAAAAACTAAAATCTATAGAAAAAGTCCTGTACGACAATCGTATCTATTTGGAAATAATACAAGACAACGAGGAACGAACGAAGCAACAAATATGAATATGACAACATCTCCGACATCTCCATTGAATACGTCGACGTCGCCCGTTGTTCTGTCAACGACAACTGCAGATACAAATGAATTAATGAAAAAAATCGATTATTTTATCAAAGTAATTTCATTTCGAAGGCAAAGAAATATCGAACTGTTTTTTTTTTGTTTCTTGATTAGTCTTATGTTGCATTTTTAATCGATGTGTTTCAACCATCAAAATCAGTTTTTGGAACTAATAGTGGTTCAATTCTTATCCAAGTAGAATTCAACAAGAAAAAAAAAAGAATCTCTGTTCATTGATTTTCAGGAATTCAATCTATCCGATGTTCATCTACTTTGCATTCGTATGTTTATCAAACGTCTACATCTATTTTGTTCGTATCAAATCGGTGTTGGCGGTAACAACGCATCCCTAGCCAATACAGGCTTAACCTTACTCGAACAACGTAATCTTCTTGTGCCATTACAAACACTTAAAAAGTTTGTTCAAAATCATAGCAGAACAATCCTCGACCGTTTTTGTTGTAGAACATGTATCGAAACTTATGTTCGACAACCATTGTATACTCTTCTTCAAATTGGTCTTGTTCGATGTGCACTTGATCAAAGATACAATACACTTCTGTTTATCTGGTATACGTATATTCGTCCATGGAGATTTACTTCACAGACAATATCGAATGATCATCGAGCAACGAATTTACTTGATACAACAGCTGTTGATCAGGAATCATCGACACAAGATCAATCGATTATGAATGCAGAAAATATCAGTTTCGTTGAACGAAATATTCTGTTTTATGGTCGTCTTTTTCAATTTGCTATTGATCGTTTGCAAAAAACTGATTTAACCAATAGTTTTGTTGCGCAATTAATCAATAAATTAGCAAATGTAATGTTCATTTCTTCGATAAAAAACTTATACATTCTTCTCTTTCAGGTATTTTCAGCTAAACCTTTCTCTCAATTACTTCTCAAAGGCAAGATTGTGTTTTGTTTTTGTAATTTCTCATCGAATTCAGTTTTTATAGGTGAACAAGTTGCAATGTATTCGTTATCATCACCGAATTCTTCTGGCAAACAACGTATCACTCCTCCATCTTCAGCATCAATCGATGGTCCTCGACCGTCCTATTCAATATTATGTGATGAAACTCAAACATTAGTCTTAGGATGTTTACGTAAAATCTCAAGTGCTCTACAAAAAAATCAACGTCATATCGACGAAGGTAATCGTCTAGTTGAATTAGAAAGACAACGATCTCAAACTGCACAAATGGTTTCAACGAATGCTCGTGATTTATTAACTCGAATTTTACTTAAAATTCCCTATGTTCAACCTCAACAATTAACAGCACAAACTCTTCAACCAAAACCAGTATTACCAACAGAAATTATTGAACAATTAATAAACACGAAAAATAAATTTAACGAACTCTTTCAAGTAATTTTCAATCTTTGCAGACAAGAAGAAGAAGAAGACGACTGTGACGATATTCTCATGATTTAGATTGATATCGATGCAACAGACGAAACTGTGCATGATGACGAACCATCACTAGTACAATCATTGAATACATCATTTCAAGCAAATCGAGTAAAAGAAAATTTTGTTTTTTAAAGAATGTTAGTTCTTTTGTATTGTTAGTCGTTAACAACATCGACATTGAACTCGTCGTATTCGCCCTATGAACTTGAAAATCCGATAATATCACCACCGAATCCCTTCGAACTTCGGCCATTACTTTGGTTCAATCGGCAACTATCCGAAAATATCAATCTTCGCGTAAATCAATTCTCATTTTGCTTTTCGTTTACTTGTTTTTCTTCATTATTTTCAGTATGCCGATCAAATCAATTCGTTGTACAATCAGCCAGGTTTTGTCGGTTGGTTTTTCCGTCAAATATTCTACGGGCCCAATGATCAACACTTTCAATCGATACGTACACCTCAAGTTAACTTCCGACATTTTGCTGATATTCGTACATTAGCTTTGCTCTTCATCATCTATTTTGTCATACGTTTAACAATCGGTGGAAATCATTTTCTATTCAATTTCTTCTTCGTAATTTTGATTGTTCTCGTTTGGAATATCCTTCGAGCAATTCAAGCATATAGACAATCGTTGTGTTCATTGTGAAAGAGACGAATTATGTGTTTAAAATATAATGTATAGAGAAAAGATTTGTTTGTTTTTTTTTATGTTTAACAACTTCAGATCAATTGAAATAAAATCAAGATCGAAAGAATACAGTATCTCATATGCTTATCTAATCTAGTCACGTCATATAGAACAATCGTTATCTTTTGTTTCATTTCGTATCCACCAAGCAACTTATTCTAGATCGAACGAAAAAAAAAATGTTTCGTTTACTTGTCTGTTTACTTTCATTATTTTGTTTTATTGAACTATCGAATTGTGATAAAATCTATCCATGGATAAAGAAAGTTCATGTAGTTTCGATGACGCATTTAGATGTTGGTTTTACTAATTTTGCAGCTAATGTTTGTTCGTTATATTTTAATAAACATTTGCCGAATGCTGCACGTCTTGCCGAAGAACTTCGTGACCGCGGTGGTGAAGAACGGTTTATATTCACAACACATCCGTGGATACTTTTAGAATTCTTTGATAATATTGCTCAATGTACAACTGAACGACCGAATCGAACATCAATTGAATTAGTTGAACGAGCTATTCGACAAGGTGATATTACTTGGCATGCTCATGCGTTTTCAATGTTTATTCCGATGATGGATAGGAATTTATTCAATATGTCATTGAGTATATCCGCGATTTTAGATCAACGTTTTGGACAAAAACGTAAAACAAGTGCTTCGCATAAAGATGACATGGGCCATCCGATAAGTACGATTCCTATTTTTACACAAAATGGAATTACATCGGTTCATATTGGAGTCAATCTTAATTGCCACGGTGCAGATCTACCACCAGCATTCATATGGAAACATCCGGAAACAACGAACGAATTACTTGTCATGATGTATAACAAACCGACAGCTACAACTCCTTGTTCAGCTGAATCATGCATTTATGGTGGTGATGTTGTTCTGCCTGGATTTGACGAAGCCATGGTCTATCATTTTACTTTGGATAATACTGGACCACCACATAATATCAATGATGTTGTTAATGTTTGGTCACAAATTCAACTTCATTATCCTAATGCACAACTTATTGCCAGTAGTCTTGAAACATACAGTCAACTATTATTAAATTCATTCAAAGAACAATTACCAGTAATTACTGATGAATGGGGAACAACATGGTTGTATGGCGTAGCAGCTGATCCGTACAAACAAGCAGCCTATCGACAAATATCGAGATTATTAGTCAATGAAGAATATACATCGGATTTATATAATTATTCGTTTCGTTTATTGAAAAATCCTGAACATAATTGGGGTTTATGTACGGGTTGTTATTTAAACAAAACAAACTACGCATTTCATTATCATAACAATGAATTTGTACGTGTAAGACATCAAAGTGATTTTCAATTATTAGAACAAGGCTGGCAAGAAGCACGATCGTATCTTTATCCTCTCAATTCATCGGATCGTTCGTTAATCGAACGAGTCAAAACAACACTTAAAGAACTCGAACCATCACGTCCGAATTTAGATCAATTCACTCGAATTCCATTGCCACACAATCGAACAAACGATTACTTTCTATTCGAAACATCATTATTTTCTGCTGGATTTAATTATTCAACAGGTGCAATCGTTTTCTTAAACGATCGTCAAGGAAGAAATCTTTCGAATTTAACAAATGTTCTCGGTGGTATTCAATATAAAACCTATTCAAATGATGATTTCAATAATTTTAATATAAATTTTAATCCGAATTGTGGACCACCATGTGGTGATTTTGCTAAACCCGGTCTAACAAATGCGACAAATCAAACAATTCATCCATATGTAACTTCAATGTGGATCGATCATATGAATACAATTGTTCTTGTTGAACTAACATTTCCTGAACGAATCATCGAAGATTATGGTGGCAGTAAAACAATTTGGCTTAATTATACGTTTCCACTTGGTTCACAACAGATGATCTTAGTCGAATTACAATGGTTTAACAAAACTGCTACACGTCTTCCTGAATCGATTTGGATCGAATTCAATCCAATTCTACCTGTACTATCACAATCATGCAATCAATGGAAAATCGATGTACTTGGTTATGATGTTGATCCATCAAATATTGTAGATTATGGTTCAAGACGATTACATGCTATTGGACAGAATGGTGTACGATTTTATGATCATGTCAATGAAAATCCTTTATTTAGTTTCTATTCGCATGATGCACCATTACTTTCGATTGGCTCAGCAGATTATCTATTGAATTTTGATAATTCAATTCCAGATTGTCAAGATGTCGGTCAAAATGGACTATTTATTAATCTTCATAATAATCTTTGGAATACCGCATTTCCTATTTATTATGAACAAGATGCAAAATTTCGATTTCAATTAGAATTTTCGTCGAATTGGATGCAGATTATTGACAAAAAATAGACTTTTTTCTCTTCGCTCGAATCAAACATGTTCGTCATATCGCTTGATAACTAATATTTGAATAACATGTTTTCTTTTTCTTATTTTTGTTTTCAACTAAAAACTTTCAATTCATTGGCTGAAAAAAAAACTTATCATGAAAAGATATTAAATAGATGTATCATCCGATTTTAAAATACACGATAACCTAAATTTTCATGTATATTCGACCGCTATCTCTATCGAAAGACAAAACAAAATAAGAAGATTATATTCCTTAGTTTATATGTAAGTATATTTTTATAATTTAGATGAGTGGAGCACGAGTACATATGTACGGAGTCGCCGAACAACCTGGTGTATACGGACACTATCAAGATCCGTACATGACAATTCAACCAATATCACCAGAACCTCAGCGATACAGACCGTATGATCCTTGCTGTAATGACTGGTGCTGTATATTTGCTTGGTGTTTTTGTTGCTGTTATTCTAATTCAGATCATAGTGGAAATCAATGTTGCGATTGTAATTGCGATGGATGCGATTGTAACTGTGACGGATGTGATTGTAACTGTGATGGATGTGACTGTGGTGGGTGTGACTGTGGCGGATGCGATTGTTAAACAATATTTTCGTAATTATTAATTACAATATCCTCATCTTTCATTGAATTCGGTTTATTTTTTCTACATTTAAATCCTTGTACAATCGCCTTCGATTCATTAATACATAGCAGTCTTTTGCTTTCACTTTTAAATAAATATTGAAATTTGAATAATTAAACTATGACGTGGTGCCGTGTATATGCTCAATAAAATAAATCATTATCAAGCAGATGTTCAAGAAAATATAAAAGTGCACGCGGTATTTTCAGGAACAAATAATTTTGAGATCATTCTCGGTCTTGTAGGA
>Ga0209960_1002493_pt1 | contig 18203 bp, 21 predicted proteins | sample ThiBiot_500_plan_2_FD_183947 | JGI IMG/M metagenome (GOLD analysis project Ga0209960, IMG submission 183947) | Wastewater bioreactor microbial communities from Cape Town, South Africa - Thiocy_expt_500_plan (SPAdes) | ecosystem: Engineered > Bioreactor > Thiocyanate-remediating >...
TTTTTTTTTTTTTTTTTTTTTTTTTTTTATTTTATTTTTTTTTTTTTTTTTTTTTTTTTTTTTTTTTTTTTTTTTTTTTTTTTTTCATCTTCTTTTTCAATGACGAGAAGAGGAGAATGAAAAAAAAATTCTCCTCTTCTCGTCATGCTTTGTCTTTGTTTGTTAGGACTATGAATGAAAAGTTTAAACAGCTTTTTCAAGAGGTTTTAATTTCTTTGATTTTTTTTTCATTCCTCTTTTTGCCTTTCTCTTTTTTTTGTTAATTTTTAAATTAAATTTTAAACGTCTAATAAAATAGTCTTTCGATAATGTTTCTCTTCTTCAGAATTCTTGAGGAAAACTCTCAAAGAAGTCTTTTGAGTTGGAACTCTTCAACAAACAACTTTTACCTTTTTCAAAAGTAGAACTCTTTTAGTTTAAAAAGTATTTTGCACAGAATTTTCTTTGCCTTTGAGACGATGTTTAAATTTCACGACGATGAACATTTGCTTGCAATGATGTTATGTTGTCTTTTTCTTTTCTTTTAGCGAGTTCCTTTTTTTGGATTAGAGTGTTTCACTAGAAATTTTGCATTCCGTTACATTTCCCCCGTTTTATAATGGGCAATTAGTTTGAGTTCAATTAGAGTGTTTTGTGCTGTAACTCAAAGTTTTTCTTCTCTTCTCTCTTTGTATTCCAAATTATTAAACTTCTATTTTGACACTTTCCTTTTTTTCCCTTTCCCTTTCTTTCTTCTTTCTTTTCCCTTCCTTTCTCTTTGTCGTGTCTCTTTTCATATCAACACTTTGACTTTGAAGTTGGTTTCCGAACAAAAAGAAAACAAACAACAACAACAAAAAATGAAAAAAATGAAAAACTCAAAAACTTTCCCCAAAAAATGAAATTGTTCCAAAACAAGAAAGTGTTGAGGGAATCAATGAAAAAAAAACAGTTGTTGGGGAAAAAATAAACATGGCGGATAAATCAAAAAAAAAAGTTGGAAGAAAAACATGGCGTTGGTTGAACAAAGGAAGTTGGAAGAGAAAGTGCGGGAACAACAAAGGAGATTGCCGAATAGAACTTGTTTTGAATGTGATAAAAAGGTTCCAGATTTTTTTGATTTCTTTTCTATTTTTTTTTTAAATTTGATTATAATATATTGCAATCTTCATTTAGTCTCCAACTTATATCAATACGTTCAATTATACGTTTCTTTGTGATTCTTGTGCAGGTCAAGTGTGAGATTTCTTTATTTACTTGCTTTATTTTTTTGAGATTTTCTTGAGATTTCTTTAGTTTTTTTTGAGATTGAGAATAATACTCAAAAATAAAATAAATAAAATAAAATCAGTCGGAACTTCAATCATAGAGTCAAATCAATAAGTCAAACAAATTTTACAAAGGAAGAAGTTGAGAGATTGAAAGATGGAGGAAATGATGTATTATTACTTTATCTTTTTGATTCTAATGATCTCTTTCTTTTTTCTTTTGTAAAGATTTTTTTTTAAAAAAAACGCAAAATAGGTCGCAGAAAAAATTTGGATGGGTAGATGGAATTCAACACTTTATAAAAAACCTCCACAAGATCAACCAAGAGAAATAGCTCGCTTTTTAACAGAAAAGTATGGGAATAAGAGATGGTATGTACCTCCTGGATCAACTGTAAAAATTTAAAGCTTATCACTTACAATTTTAACTCTTTTTTTTTTAAAAAAAAAACTAAACTTCATTTTTATCTAAAAATTAAAGGAGAGGCCACTTCTTCGAACCCAATCTCAATCGAATGTGCCAACTTCTTCCACTTTAATAGACAATCTTATTCAAGAAAACCCTCATCTTCGTCCATTAGAAAGAAAGAACACATCCCCAAATTTTACTCAACAACCTTCAAACAATTTTGGTTTTCAAGAAAGTTCAAATGAATCTCCTTTTCCTTTTGTAAATGCTCCCATAAAAACAAATCAACAACAACAACCTCAACAAATGAATAATCCTTTTCAACAAACTTCATTTTCTCAACCATCTCCTCAAACTACTCAACAACTTATATCTTCTTCTCAACAGACAATTCCTCAACAAAACTCATTCCCTCAACAATTTCAAACATCTTTTCCTCCCCTTCAATCTTCATTTCCACAACAACAAACTTCATTTCCTCAACTTCAACAGAATTCTTTACTCCCTCAACAAAACTCATTTCCTCTTCAACAAACATCATTCTCACAGCAACCTCAACAACAACAACAACAAAATTCTTTCCCTCAACAACAACAACAACCATTTCAAACATCATTTCCTCTAACTCAATCCTCTTTTTCACAACAACCTCAACAGCAACAACAAAACTCATTTCCTCTTCAGCAAACAACATTCTCACAGCAACCTCAGCAACCACAACAACCATTTCAAACATCTTTCCCTTCAGTTCAATCTTCTTTTTCACAACAACCTCAACAACAACAAAACGCATTTCCTCTTCAGCAAGCATCGTTCTTGCAACAACCCCAACAACAATCATTTCAAACATCTTTCCCCCCAGCTCAATCTTCTTTTTCACAACTGCCTCAACAACAAAGTACTTTCCCTCAACAACAAACATTTCAAACATCATTTCCTCCATCCCAATCTTCTTTCTCACAACCTCAACAACAAAATTTAATTTCTCAACAACAAAACTCATTCCCTCAACAACAACAACTACAACCGTTTCAAACATCTTTTCCAACACCTCAATCCTCATTCCAACCTGCTTTTTCTCAACAAAATTCATCTTTTCAACCCACATTCTCGTCACAACAGCAACAAAACTTAATTTCACAACAACCTTTATTTTCTCAACAATCCTCATTTCCTCAACAAAACTCCTTTTCTAATCTTCAACAATCATTTCAAGCATCTTTTCCTCAACAACAACAACAACCACTTTCTCAACAATCTTCATTTCAACAAAAACCTTTACAAGACACCGTATCATCTCAAAATTTTGCAAATTTTCAACAACCAAACTCTAGGCCTCAACCACAAAATGGATTTTCAGAAACTAATAATCTAAAGCTTCCCTCTAACAATGTTTTTTTTTTTTGAAATATCTAAATTTTAATCATAAAGACTTCAACGAAATTAAATTAAAATTTTAAATTAATTTAGACTCTACAAAAATCACAACAACCAAGTGCCTTTACGAATACAACTGTTAATGGGCATTTAAATTCAAATGGAAATCTTGGAATCACTTCTAATTTAATTCCAACGACTCCGAACATGGTAAAAATTTTGGAAATTACAAAAGAATTTGATCAATGGATTCCAAAAGGTTTTATAATTTTTAATTTTTTTTTTTTTTTTTTCAAAAATTCCATCATTTCAATCAAAGATTAAACAATTTCAAATTAAATTAACAGTTCAACAACTAAGTGATGAATTCAATGAAGCAAAAAATTCATTGGAAAGATTAGATCAAAATGAAAGAACAAAGACTCTTCATAAAATGGAACAGGAAGGGGCAACTTGTAGTGAATATATGATGAGAGAGTTATTAAAGTTAGATGAGTTTGTTTGTCAAGATCAAGCTGAAAAAGTATTTAGGAAAGGAAGAATCTCACAAATTCAAAAAGAAATCCAACATTCTGATGGAATCATAAAAGAAATTCAAAAATTAGAGTCACAATTTGGCATCCAAAAGTTAACGATGAAACTATGAAAAAAAAATACTAGGATCATAGAAAATAAAATAAAAAAAATTTTCATTCTTCATTTTTCTTTTTCTTTCTTTCATTTTTCTTCCTTTCATATTCAAGATTTCATTTTAAATAAGAGAAGTCTTCCTATTTTTTCTTTCTATTCATTTCGTTTATTATTCCTTTTCTTCTTTGTTCTTTACATTTTCAGATTTTTGAAGTTTTCTTTGTTTTCCTGGACTGATGAGATTTCCTAAAGGATTGTCTACATATTCTAAAACAGCCATTAATGCATTATCACTTTTCCTTCTCTCTAACTTTAGAACACGAGAATAACCTCCAGGTCTTCCTTCATATCGAGGACCAAGATTTGTAAATAATTTATCAACTAATGAATCATCCTTTTGATAACACAAAAAAAAATAAAAAGAACAAAAATATTAATTCAAATTATATAAAATAATAAAAAATAAAATTAAAATTACTCTAATCCATTCTTGAGCTCTCATATAACTAATTCTTGTTCCAGTTTTACCATATGTAATAACCTACAAAAGAAAAGGAAAAAAAAAAAGTTTCGAGATCAATTAATTAATTAAGAAGTTTGAAGGGAAAAAAAAAGGATTCAAAAGAAATAAATAGAATTACTCTATCAGCAAAAGGTTGAAGAGCTTTTGCTTTTGGGAGGGTGGTGACTATTCTTTCATGTTGAACAAGAGAGGTGAGCATATTTCTAAACATGTTCAACCTATGCTCCGTGGTCCTACCAAGCTTTGCAAAGTTGATTCCGTGCCTCATTTCTTCTTATTTCTTATTTCTTTGACTTCTATTCCTTTAATTTCTAATCTTCAATTCCAACTTATTGCTCTTAATTGATTTTATTATTATTATTTGATCCTTTCTCTTATAGATTCACTTATTGCAAAATCCTTTGGTTCTTCAAAAAAAAATTTTCTTTGTTCGAATGGCAAAAAAAAAAAAAAAAAAAAAAAAAAAAATTCAACAAAGTTTTATCCATTCAATGGTTCTCAAAAATTGTCGATAAGGAATTGGACCAATCTAATAGAAAATTTATATTTTCCTCTCACGAATAAAATGGATTATTGAACTTTGAACATTAGATTCAAGAACAGAAATCTATCAAAGAAAATGGACCATTGTAAAAACATCATTTATAATTGAACCATCTTTTTTCAAAGTTTTTTTTGCAATCTCAAGCTGCAACACAAAGGTGGGAAAGAATGAATAAAATGAATCCTTTTGTTCCCTCCAATTTGTCTAATTGCATCAGTATTCTAATAAATCATAAGACTAAGTCATGTTTGAATGTATGTTGAACTTCATTTATTGAACTTCAAAAACTTGGGAAAGAAGGAGAAGAGAAAAAGCAAAGTTGGAACGAATAAGAAGAGGGCAAAAAAAGGATCTGACCAATCACAACCATCCAAAATTCTCAAAAAGGCAATTCTGTTTTCTAAACACAAAATAAAATAAAAAAACGGAACCCGAAACCGCTTTTCTTGTCGATATCTATTCTTATAACTCTAATTCCTAATTCCATGCTCAGAAACTTGAGAACAAAGTCTTTTAAAAGTCCTTAATTCCTTAATTTCATTGTGCGTGTTAGAGAGAAAATTTCAAGTTTTGTCAACTGTAATTGCAAGGTTTATTTTTTATTTATTTAATTTTTTTTCTTTTCTTTTCTTTTATTGTAAAAAATAGCCCATTGTTTGTATTTATTGACGAATTGTGAAAGAATAGGTAACGAAGAACACTTGTTTGTGTACTGGAGGTGGAAGAGGCTGAAATTTCATTGTTATTGTGTGAAAGTTTTTTCGTGCGAGAATTCTTGAGATATTTTAGTTTTAGTTTGGGTTAGAGTTTTTTGTTTATTTATTCTCAAGAGGACAAATATTATAATTCAAATACTCTAAGGAAAGAAAAAGAAAATGGAGTCTCCATCAGGTGAAGATGTTATTAGTAAAAGTATGAGAGAAAATGGATTTAAGTTTAAAAGAGAAGGAGAACAAGAGAAAGTTCTAGTTTATTCTGATCTCCCTGAACCTTTGGATTTGGCAACTTATATAACTAATCATGATACACCAAAGAAAAGACTTTCAGCTCGTCCTTCTGCTCCTGCATCACTGAGAAATAGTTCTGGAGAGGAAGTAGATATCACGGCAATCAAGAAAAAGAGAGAGAAGGAGAAAGAAAATAAAGATAAGGAGAAAGAAAAGGAAAAGGAAAAGGAAAAAAAGGAGAAAGAAAAAAAAGATAGAGAACAAGAGAAAGAAAAAAAACCAAAAGAAAAAGTGAAGGAGAAAGAGAAAGACAAAAATAAAGAACAGGAAAAAGAGAAGGAGAAAGAAGAAGGAAAAGAAAAAGAGAAAGATAAAGAAAAATCATCAAAGAAAAAGAAAGATCAAAAAGAAGATCAACAACAAGAAGAGTGTATAAAGGTAAAGGATCCTAAAGAAAAGTCAAAAGATCAAGAGAAAGACAATAGCACGAAGAAAGAGAAAAAAATAAAAGAGAAGACACAAAGCAGTGATGGAAGTAAAGAGAAAACTCAAGAAAAGGAGTCAAAAAAAGAAGGGAGTAGCAACGAAAGATTACTCAAACATAATAGTAAAGAAAAAGTTGCAAATTTAGAAGAAAGTGATGAATACTTAGAGAAAGTTCCTAAGATGGTCAAAGTCGCGCTGCTATTAAATAATGACAAAAGATGATTGACACCTTTTTTGTTTGTGCGCAACTCCCTCAAAATTTTGATTCATTTATTTATTGAACAACTAATTAATTTATAGATTTCTTTCCTTTAATTTTGTCAAATATCCAAAAATAAAAATTAAAAAAATTTGAAAAAAAAATCTATTTTACAAATACAAACAACATTCTATATTTTTCTTTTTTTTTTTTCCTTCTTTTTCTTCTTCTTCTTCTAAAATCAAGTTCATTTATTAGGGAAATATTGCATTTGATCCAACTCTTCTCTTTCATCCAAGAAAACATCTGATTTGGGTCTTGGAGGATAGTTTCTATCAACATCAAAGGATTTTGGTCCTCTAGGAATAGAATCAGGATTGGGTTCAGAGACAGAGAGATGTGATTTAGTTCGCTTTAAGCTCAAGTCTGCAGCACTTTGATGTAAGTTCATCAAGAATAGATCCAAGTTTTGTTCAATTGAAGTTGAGTGACTAAATCCTTCAGGATCATGAGTTGAGATATTATACAAGTCTACAATAATCTTTGGTTGATGTTTCTCGATTGGTCCTTGATTACTATTAAATATTTTATTTATTTTAATGTTAAAATGGGAAAAAAAAAAATCAAAGAAATAATAAAAGAAAAAGAAAAAAAAAAAAAGAAATGAAGAAGAAAAGAAAATTTACTAGACTTGGAGTGATGAAGATTTGATTTGACTATTAATTGCAGTTGTAATTAAAAAAATTAAAATGTAGATCAAAGTATTGAAGACAAATTGAGAGAGATAAAAATAGTTCAAGGTGTATTGAGATTGAGTGTATTGAAAGATTCCCCAGATCATTGTTGCAAAAAATACAATCGAAAATAAAAGGAAAATGACAAATTGAGTGATTGAATATATAAAGATCTATTTTTGTGAATATATTAAGAATTATTCTCTTTTTTGAAAAAAAAAGAAAGAACAACTTTTAAAAAAAAAACAAACCTTTTTTTTGGTTGGATCTGATTTTGAACTTTGATTGTTTCCTTTTTGACTTTTCAAAATATTTTTCACTCGAAGATAAATGAGAACAAAGCTTAACGAGATCACGATTGAGCAAAATCCTAGCCAACCCATCCCAATAGCAATCTAATATTTAAGTAAATAAATAAATGAAAGAAGCAGGAAAGAATAGAATGAAGAGTGAGAAAATTACAAGAAGATTATAAATATCAATAGTTCCATGAACTTCAAGGATTCCAAAACCTGCCATCCAAATTCCAAAAAGTACAATAAATGATAGAGAATGAAACGAAATAAAAACAATTTGATTGAGAATATTTTCTTCAAAGCTTCCTCGTGCATCAAGAAATACTCGAATTTCTGCTAATACTTTAAACCTATAGATATACATCATAGATTTTGTTTAATTTAACAAAATGAAATCAAAAAACTTCAAAAAAGAAAGTGAAATAATACCAAGCGTGTGCAATTGATGTACAAGATAACATAAAAAACCAAAACGCAAATCCAAATGAAATAATACTTAAGAGTAAAGATCCTTGAAAGAGCTGACCGAATTCATAGACTAACAATGCTATATTATATGAATATGATAATTATTCAAGTTTTCTTTTTCTTTTTTCTTTTTTTTTTCTTTTTTTTTAAAAAAAATTTACCAATCATTGAGAATAGACTAAAAAATAACACATTGATTCCCTTTGTATATCCATAAGCAATCCATTCTTTAACAATACAATAAATTAAATAACAGATGAGTGCAATGAACAAAATAATCCAAGCCACATAGACTCCAAACTTAAACTTACTATCTAAACAATTTAATTGGAAAAATAGATTTACTTCCAAGCTTGTAACTCCTAGTTTATACATCGAGAAAGGTTCACATGGTGTACTCATTTCTTAGATCTCAACCCTTTTATTATACTTTCTCTCTTTTAGATTTCTCTCTCTATGAAGACTGAAGACTGAAGCAGTTATAGTTATAGAGACTTTTATCACTTCAGAAGAGTCGGAGATAAAAGAAGACTCACAATGAAGAGATAGGTCAAAGGAGGAACGGTCTTGTTATGATTCTATTCAAACAAAAAACAACAATTAATTAGTTATTAATCATTAATTAATTCATTAACAATAAGAAGTGAAAACGAAGTGTTCGTTAAAATTGTTAAATGTTACAATCGGTATAAGAGATCTAAATCGTTGATCAACAATTCAAAAAAGAAAAGGAATAAGGAATAAGGAAACAAACAAAGTCAGAATGAACAAATAAGAAATGAAAGTCAATCATTGAAATAATAAATATAAGACTGTGAAATTGTTTGGAGTTAATTAATTGACGACAGAAAAATGAGTCAAGAAGTCAAATAAAAAAAAAGCGTGAAAAATTGACTCAAAAAAAAAAAAAAGAAAAGAAAAAACAACAACCAAAGCAAAGAAAATCAAAGAAAATCAAAAGAATAAAAAGAAGAATAAGAACCAACAAGAAGGAAGAAGAATCAAAGAACAAGAAAAATGAATCTAATAATGAATCGAATAAGTAAAAAGAAGAAAGAAGAATCAGAAAATGAAAATTTTGAACAAGAAAAAAAAAAAAAAAAAAAAGAAAAAAAAAATATTAAAAAATCTCAAATTGGTCAAACATCGGACATAAAAGGTAAATTTTCCGCCAATCATGATTGTTGTTGTTGGGTGGTTTTTTTTCGAACGGAGGTTTTTTTTAATTATATATAAGTTCAGGTAACTTCTTTTTTTGATCACCAACTCATCTTTTATAATTGGATTGATTGATTGATTGAAACCGTTATAAAAAGAAGCTTTGATGATTATTCTTCTCATTATTAAACAATTTCATGAGCTTACAATCAACTCAATTCATGAATATTCTCTCTTTTCTCTCTGTTTTTGTTTTTCTTTTTGCTTTGTTTTTTTGGCACTTCACAACTCAAATAAGAAAGAGAAAGGTATCGATAGATGTGATTATGATTCATTGTTTGTTTTGATTCATTTTTTTTTCTTTGGGGCTGGTTTAGGAAAAAATTAATCAGTAGTTTAATTATTAAGTTCGAGACAAGGTGAAAGAAAGGAAAGAATAAGAATAAGGTGCCAAAATAAAATAAAATTTTATAAAAACAAAAACAAAAAAACAAAAAACAAAAAGAAAGTTTTCTTCTTCAAAAGTAAAGTTTTTAGTTAGTTTATGAACAAAAAGGGGTGTCAAAGTTATTTTTTTAAAAAAACTACATGTAAAAGCTAATCAATCTAATCAAAACAATCACTCATCACCTGGAACATCAACTTCCTCTTCCTCTTCTTCAGCAATCGCAGGTAATGGAGAGAAATTTTCACCAACAAGAAAAGCAAGTTCAGTTCTAGCACCTACTCTTTGTAAAAATTCAGCAGCTTCCATTTTTAAAGCATCAGCGCCTTGAGCACATCTTACAATTCTTACTTGTATAATAGCTTTGACAAATTTTAAATTATCTGAAATGTGATCAAGTTTGTTAAGGGCATTTCTCCAAGTACTTAAAGCTTTCTTTGATGATCCTTTCATCCAATATTTAAGTCCTACAGCTAATGAATGAATAGGGATCACAAAAGCCCATCTCTCTTTTAAAACTCGGAGAGCCTTTTCAGCTTGTTTTAAAGCTTTAATTAATTCTTTTAATTTTGATTCAGGAGAGTCTAGGGCCAATCTATGTAAAGCTATCACAAAATGGAATAATGATAAAGAAACGACATAACCAAGTGGGGATGAAAGCCTTGGAGCTGAAACCTCTAATCCAGACAAAAATAATTTCATTGCTTGTCTAGCTTTCGGGGATTTTTGATAAGAATAATACAAACAGAGGGTTGCTGAAATATTAAGTTGATGTAATGATGACTTGGTCACCTCTTCCCAAGTTTGATTCATTTCCTCTATAATTGAAATCCATTGTCTAACATCTGTAATTCCTTCTGGGAAATGAGGAGGTCCATATAATAAAGATTGAATCATAAAACATGCTGCCTCTGCAATTGATCCATCATCACTGTTGTCAACTGCTTGTTCATAAATCTTTTTTTTGTTTTAAAGAAAATTAACAGATAAAAAAAAAGAAAGTTTTAAAAGAGAGAATTTAAAAAATTTTACAGTAGCAGCATCATTTCTATGTTCTGCAAATTGAGCATCTAGAAGAGCAATTGCAGCCTTATCAATTGTAACAATATGGAAAGGTTGAAGAGTAATAATTGTATCCATACATTCAATTGATTCTCTAATTCTTCCAGATGAAAGATGCATCACAGCTCTTAAATTATAATAAGTTTGGAGATCTTCTGAAGATTCACTATATTCACACAACGATCGAGCTCTAATTAATTAATTAATTAAAATACAATGAGTTAAACGATTTAAAAAAAGAAAAAAAAGAAAAGTTTCTTACCTGCTAAGATATTCTAACGCAAGAGATCTTTTATTTTTCATCCATAATAACATTGCATAATTTGCTTCATGTCTACCAAAATGAAGTTTTTGTTGCTTGGCCTCTTCAAGTCCAATAGATTCACAAAAATTTAGTTGTAATAATAAACATAATTCTGCACTCTTTGCATTTCCAACAAAAGTAAATGATATATACAGAGAATTTAATACAAATACAATCTAAAATTTTTAGAAAAAAAGTTAGGTTCAAAATTTACAAAAAAAAAAAAAAAAAAACATTTTTGATTGATTCAATCTCAATTGGGTTCGTTATAAGAGGGATAACTTCGTGACGTTTTTTCCAGAAGTTAGCTTGTTCTACTCGATTTTTAACTAATTCAACTCTAACTTTTGAAGGGGTATTTGGATATTTAAAATCTAAAAATTCTAAAGCTTCAAATAAATGTCTTTGTCCTTTTGACCATTCACTTCTTCCAACATATGCAGTTCCAAGAAGCTGAATTTAGATATATTTTTTTAAAAAAAAATTAAAAAAAAAAATCAAAAAAGTCAGAAAAAAAAAAAAACCGTATGCCAACGACTTTGATTTGATTTCTTTTGTATATAATTTCTATCAGTTTTTTTCTCCCCATCCCGAACAAGTTGTAAGAGTTTTGTCAAAGAAGCAATTGCTATCATTAAATTATCATCAGTTAGTTATTTTCTTTTTTCTGACTTTTTTTGAGTAAATTACCTTCTGAATACGATCCAGCATCAACATAATGTTCACTAACTCTATCAAGGGATTCAATTTTTTTTGCAAGATCTCTAGAATTACCATAATGAAAAGCAATTAAAGGTAAGAGTTGTTCCAAATTATTAGGGGTCAAACTTTGTTCATATTTCACAGCAATTTTATAATGAAGATCTTGTCTTTGTTCAGAAAGAATGGCAGAGTATATACACTTTTGAACAACAGCACTTTTAAAATATAATCTATAACCAGAATTCTTTTCATTTGGCTCAATATCTTCCCATCCAATGAATCCTTTTGATTCAGAATAAGACGTGACCTAACAATTATTTTATTATTATTATTATTATTTTATTATTATTTATTGATAAATAAAAATTAATTTAAATACCATTTCAAAGCATTCCTTTGGTGTCATTTTTAATTCAGCTACTTCTGAAACAATATCAAGTTGAAAACTCTATTTTTTTTAAAATAAATTTAAGAGGGATGATAAATGGTTTTGAAAAAGAAAAAAAGAAGAAGAAAGAAAGAAAACTTGTCCAATAACACAAGCAATCCTTAAAATAACTTGGAGCTCTGAAGGAAGTCTATCAAATTGAACAAGCATAGCAGTCTCTGGATCATTTCCCCAATCAAATTCATCAAGTGGAGAAGAACCCATACTTTGGCCTCCTTTTAATATCAACTATTTTTATTTTTATTTTTATTTTTATTTTGAAGTTATTAAAAATTAAGGAATAATACCTCCATTGAAGGAGTGACACCAAAACATTTTTGTCCTTTCATATTCAACGCTAACTTCTCAACAAATAAAGGATTTCCTCCAGTTTTTGTGACAATTTCTGTTAAAAGTTTTTCATGAACAGCTTTAACTTGGAAACCACAATGTAGAGCAACAATTTTTTCAACATCTTCTCTTGATACTCCTTTTAATTCCAATAATTTAGTTGAGGGTAAGGTTTTAATTTTAGTATACAATGTAAAACTTGTGGCATTTTGTTCAGCTGGGAATAAATGACTTGATCTTCCTAATAATAAAATTTGTGTGGACTCCTCTTCAATGGAACCAAGTGATTGCATGGAAGGGGATTTAATAGGATCTCTGATTTCTTGTTGTTCACGATTGATACCATATGATGGGTGTTGGGCATGAGAACCAAGGGCTAAAAAGACACCTCTACACCGACGAACGATCAACCAAGTTAACTGAATTTTTTTGTTTTGTTTTTTTTTTTTTTTAAATAAAAAAAGTTTCACCAACTGGAAAACAAAAAACAAAAAATAAATATAAAATAAAACTTTATATGAGAGAGCATCCATCCAGTGTGCATCATCAATAGTTAAGACAAGCCCTGCAATAGCATCAGTAAATCTGTCAAGTAATTTTACAACTGTTTCTCCAACCATTTCTTTCTTTTCTTGAGATTTGCTTTTACCTAATAAATAGTAATTATTATTTATTCAGAAGAAAAAGAAGAAAGAAAGAAAGAAAGAAAGAAAAAAGGACCTGAAACTAAAATGGGGAAAATGGGACTAAGAGCATTAACTGAACTTGGTTCCAGTCCAAGAAGATTGAGTGCAAAAGTTGTCTTTTCAACGAATGCAGTCTTTGTTGCTTCATCTTGTAATTGAGCAAGAACATTTCCAGGATTTTTTAATGAACCTACTGCCAATGCCCTATTTATAGAAAGAAAGAAAGAAAAGTTAAAATTTTGGAATGAAAATAGAAGAAGAGGAAGAGAAGAAAATAAGAACGCATGAGCTCCATGAATTGATCTTGATTTTCCTAATGAACCAATGAATCTTTTTGCAAAAAAAGCCTCATTTCCTTTCATCAAATTTGGAGAAGAGTTCCCTCTGCCTCTCATTTCTTTGTTCTCTTTTATTTTTTCTGGTTCTGTTGCTAAACTTTCTAAACCATGTTTTTCAAAGTAAGCAATTGTCAAGTCAAAAAGATCACAAAGTATATCTCTATAAACATAATATGGAGTTGATTTATCAACTTCATCAGCCTTTACTGAACTATATGTCATAATATTTATTTTTTTTAATTATTATTTATTTATTTTATTACTTTTATTATTATTTTCTGAAAGAAGGAAAAAGAAAATATTACCAAGTTTGAAGACCTTCTTGAAGACCTAAATCTCTAGTATAAACCAATAAACTACTTTTTCCAAGTCCTCCCTCTCCTTCAATTATTAATCGGGGAAGGTCAGTATTTTTCAGGGAACCTAATATGGTCCCAGAAAAACTGATTGATCGATTTATTTGATCTACACCTGAAGCTCTTTGACGAGATTTGTTTACATTCTCAAATTTCTTTGCAATTGCTTTTTCATCAAGATAAGCATCATGAAACTTTTTAAATGTTTGTTGAATAATTTCCATCTCTTGAGCTCTACCAATTAAGGATGTAGCTAAATTGAAATCTTCACTTTCTGGAGCCTATTTATTTATTATTTATTATTTATTATTTATTGAAATTTTGTCAATATTTTATGATTCAAAAAAATAAATAAATAAATAAATTCGAAAAAAATGAAATGAATAATTACAGAGGTAAGTTTTTCTTGAGGAATATCTCTTTTTTGTCCTAAAACAGTAAAACAATCAATTGGTCCAGCTTTCTTAACAAATTCTTGAGGTTCATTCTTTTGAAATTCAGTTTCATCTTTAGTTGCTTTTTGAGTTGCAACATCACATAAAATTCCTTTTTCTGCAAGAGGTGAGCACATCATTCTTAATTTAAATAAATAATTATCAAAAGAAGGATTTTTTTTAAATTGAATAAAGATAAAATAATTAAATTCAATAAAATTAAAGAAAAACCTTGCTGCTAAGTTAACAGCATCACCCAAAATTGTATGATCACATCTCTTTCTACTTCCAATAATTCCTGTGAAGACAGTTCCTGTTGTAACTCCAATTGAAAATGAAACCAAATGTCTAAGTAATGATCTAAGTTCTAAAGCTGCTCTAATTCCAAATATTGAGTTGTTTTCATGAGAAAGTGGTGGTAATCCAAAGACAGTTAAAAGGGATGCTCCTTTATCATCAATAACCATTTGACGTAAAGTTCCATCAAAACTCTATTTAATTATAATTATTTTGGTGTTATTCCTGTGATTTCTTTGTTTTCTTTTTTTTTTTTTCTCTTTTTTTTCTATTTTCTTTTATTAACAAAATCTTTTTCTTTTCCTTCTTTTAGATTTAAATTTAAAATTCTAAATTGTTACTCTAAATATTTTTAATTAAAAAGAAAGAAATTATACCGTTAATACACCTTGAACTACTTCAATAGTTGATTGAAGAAGAGATAAAGATTCCTTAGTATGAACATTTTGAACTTCTATTTTTACAAACATAACTGTGACTTTTCTAAGTTCATTTCCAAGCATCATTTTTTCAAACTCAGTACTTCCTAAAGAAGTGATTTTATGAATACAACTCTCATTTATATACTTTTGATAAACTTTTTTTGAGGGAGGAGATTCAGGTACAGTTCTAGCAGAAAAATTATATGATACAAGATCAGCCGGAAATTCTAATTTTTTTACAATAATTCCTCCAGATCGACCCTCATCTTCAATTGTAATATTTTCTTCTTTTTCAATCTTTTTTAAAATACTAAAAGTTTCTCCTGAAACAGCCATTTCTTTCTTTTGAGCAACGTTTACTAAAAAAACAGCATTCTTTACAGCTTTTCCAGCAAGAAAATATTCCATTCTCTGATCAGTTCCAACATGAATATCAAATGTTTCTCCAACAGCTAAACCAATATGCATTGAAAGTGGAAATTTTTCATCTTCTCCAGGAATTCCTGCTTGATGATCCCCAAGTCTTTCTAATAATCTCATACAACCCCAACAAGCAGAAGCAACCGTTTCTTCTTTTGAACCTTTTAATTCCCAAGCAATTAAAATAGCATCTCCAATAAATTTTACAATATCTCCACCACTTTTTTCAACAATATCAACCATAAATTGGATATAAGGATTTAATAATATAGTTAAATGTTCTGCTCCTTTATCTCCTCTCGAAGCTAATGTTGATGTCAAATGAGAGTATCTACAAAAAATCAATCAAGTTTAAGTTTAATTTTTTTTTTTTTCAAAAATTCAAAAATAAATGTATTTGTTTTCATTTTCAAAACAATAGAAAACATAAAAATTATTCAAAAAAAAAAAAAAATTACCCAGAAATATCTGCCATTGCTACAACAGCAAATCCTCTCTCATACATTTTAGCTTGACCTAGAGCAGCACCATCTCTTCTAGCATATAAATTTCGAACATGACGAGCAACAAATGCTGTCCAGTCCAAGTCATGTATTAAAGTTGACTTGGACCTTGAATGAAGTGATCTCATCTCACTCATCTTTGACCAATTTCATCAACTCTTTTAAAAAAAAACACTAATTGTTTCTATGCTTTTCCAATTTGCTTTTATTTTCTCTACTTCTACTTCTACTTCTGAAAAAACTAATTCAATCCTAGTTTATAAGTTTCCTTATTGTTTTTGAAACAGTTTTTGACCTATTAATCGAAAAAAAAAAAAAGTTTTTTAGAAAAAGTTTTAAAATATCAAACAAACTTCAATCAATCACAAATAAATTATAATAATTATTGCTATAATTATTATCATTATTTGAAATGAAAAAAAATTAATTATAAAACAATTACAAAATCAATCTTAAAAAATTACTAATTTAAAAAATCTCCTGAAATCAAAAAAAAAAAAAAAATTTAAAAAAAAAAAAAAAAAAAAAAAAAAAAAAAATTAAAACTTATAAATTCTCGAAATTATTTATTTTAATCGAGAGAGCAAAGAGTGTATATAAAAAACAAATAATTAAAATTGAAGTGTTTGAATTTAAAGTTCATAAGAAAAAGATTTAAAAAAGAAGGTCAACTTGGATTTGTTCTAAAGTTCGAACTTAATCATTAAAACAAAAACTCAAAAACTCAAGAAACCCCCTTTAGTTTGAAATAAGAGCATAACTTATTGGATCTTTCCAATTTTTAAATATGAGTTGTGAAGTTGTTATAAGTGAGTAAGTTTCTGAATAAGAGACAATGGAATCGTTAATGGTTGATGGCGATGGGTTCAGTTCAATTAATGGAATAGGAAAACCCCTCTATTTCTTAGAATCACCCTATCTCTTCTTCTTTTTTCTTCTTTATTTATTTTTTTTTATTTCTCCTTTCATCCTATTTCCCTTGTATTTTTGTTTTATTTATTTATTTATTTATTTATTTTCCACAGTTGACCCTTTTTTTTAAAAAGTTACAAAAAACTAAACATCTACCTCTATGAAGTCAAATAAACAATAATATATATCATTTTCATGTTTTGTAAAACGAGAGTTCAAATCAAAGAAAGTGAAAACTTGAAGTGAAAAAGAAGGAGGAATCGAATTGATTGTCTTTGTCTCATGGTTTGGGAGTTTGAAACAAAGTTTCTTGCGAAATAAAATAAAAGTTCTTCGTGACTTGAGTTTGTTTTGAGAATCTCTTTAGAGTGTATTTCATATTCTCAACTCCAAAAATTCAACAAATTTTGAAAAAAAAAGAAAAGAAAAGAGAGAATGGACGATGTTGAAGGTTTTGATCTCAAAGATTCACTCCCGTATAATCATTCAAAGGTTCACAATACTTTCTTTTTTTTAAAAAAATTCAAACAATTTATCTTCTTATTGATTTTTTTTAAAAAAAAAGTTTTAATCAACTATTAATTAATAGTCAGCATTAGTTCGTATTATTGAGAAATTCAAACCTCTTTTAATTCACAATGAACTCCTTCAATTCAGGAACAATAATATTGGTTGGGTTCGTGTTTGGAGAAATGAAAAGGTCAAAATTGTAAATATTGGAATCATTGTGCCCTTCATTGGCTTGGATTCTCATATGATATTTGCATTTTCTTCAAACAATTCAGTATGTCCACATTGGACTTTTGATTCTGTTAAAGATTCATCTTCGTATGCTTACCATTTAGGTATGAAATATAATTTTTATTCAAGAACAAAAAAAAAAAAATTCTATTTTTTTTTTTTGAAATCATAATTAGACCTCATCCCAAAAATTGAAATCTCCCTCAATGTAAAATATATGGAACATGTTTATTTACCACTTGAAAAATCAATCTCTAAGATGGATGAGATACCTGGTATATCTTTCTTCTCCTAAAATCTTTTTTTTCATTGTTTTTTTTTAAACTCTAATTTTTTTATCTTCAAAAGGTATCACTCCTGCTCAAATTACTAGAATACAAAAGGCAATGATGTCTCCTTGGATGATTTGTAATCGAGGAACAGAAGAAGCATTTAATCATTTTAAAGAATGTGTTCATGATTATCTTGATCATTGGTTCTTTTTAATGGAAGAACCATTTGATTATGTGGATCCAAAAATTAAACAAAATATTGAACAACATGACCAAGCTTATAGAAATGTATTATTTAGGTACCCAGTTTTTTTTTTTTTTCCTCACCAAAAATAAAAAATAAAGCAATCAATAACTTTTTAGTGATGTTGATCCTGTTTGGTCAAAAGTTGAGAAAATACTAGGAACAGAAAAGAGTGTAGAACTTCAGACTTTACTTAGAACTGTTGATTAGGAAAAAAAAAAAAAAAAAAAAAAAAAAAAAAAAAAAAAAAAAAAAAAAAAAAATAAAAA
>Ga0209960_1002494_pt1 | contig 18197 bp, 21 predicted proteins | sample ThiBiot_500_plan_2_FD_183947 | JGI IMG/M metagenome (GOLD analysis project Ga0209960, IMG submission 183947) | Wastewater bioreactor microbial communities from Cape Town, South Africa - Thiocy_expt_500_plan (SPAdes) | ecosystem: Engineered > Bioreactor > Thiocyanate-remediating >...
GGTTTAGATTACTAGAATAATTTTGGAAATCTAAAACCGAGATCAAAAAAAATGAAAAAAAAGAATGGCAACTTTAGAAGCCTAAAAAAATTTTCAGAAGTCTAAACCGGGGTGCGTTTTTGCTGTGATGATGACATAATTGAATTCTAAAACTTCTTTTCCATTTCGGTGATTTGGAAAGGCATGACAAATCTAAAAAATCGAGAGTATAAATACCCTTGAGTAAATAAACAAAAAACCATAAAAAAATCACAAAAAAAGAAAAAGAATTTTTTTGGAGAAACAAAGCAGAAACAGCAAAAAACTCAAAAACTTTCTTATTAAGCTTAGTGATCACTTTTCTTTTGGACTTTTCGTTTTTTTTTATTACTTTTAGTTTGGAAATTTAAATTTTGGATAACAGAATGGCTGCGTAAGTTTTTTATTGCTTTTATTTTATTTATTGTATTTTGAATTGTATTTTCTTTTGAAATTTTTAAAATTTAAATTTTTTGAGGTTTGCAAAAAAAAAAAAAAAAAAATTTTTTATTTTTTTTTTTTTTTTTTTTTTTTTTTTTTTTTTTTTTTTATTATTTTTTTTTTTTTTTTTTTTTTTTTTTTTTTTTTTTTTTTTTTTTTTTTTTGAAATTTTTAAAATTTAAATTTTTTGAGGTTTGCAAAAAAAAAAAAAAAAAAATTCTGAATTTTTCTGTTTTGTATTTTATTTTTTATTTTTCTTATTTTATAATTTTATTTTACTTGCTTTGTATTATGAGTTATTTATTTAATTTTGTTTGAGATCTTGTTTATTTCATTCTCCTTTTTCTTTGAATTTCATTTTTTTTTTTTGAAAAAAAATTCCAATTCATTTTTCTTTCTTTCTTTCTTTTTTTTCTTTCTTTGTTTTTTTTAATAAAATAATAAAAATAAATAAAATAAAAAGTCCAGGAAAAGGAAAAGATGTTTCTGAAGCAATCTTACAACGTAAACAATCACCAAACAGACTTTTAGTTGATGATGCAGTTAATGATGATAATAGTGTCATTTCAATGAATACAGCAACTATGGAAAAATTACAACTTTTCCGTGGTGACACTGTCTTAGTTAAAGGAAAAAAGAGAAGAGATACCGTTCTCATTGTTCTTGCTGATGACACTTGTGAAGAATCTAAAATTAGAGTTAATAAAGTTGTTAGAGCAAATCTTAGAGTTCGTCTTGGAGATGTTGTCTCTGTTCATGCTTGTCCTGATATTAAATATGGAACCAGAATTCATGTTCTTCCACTCGATGATACCATTGAAGGAGTTACTGGAAATCTTTTTGATCTTTTCTTAAAACCTTATTTCCTTGAAGCTTATCGCCCAGTTAGAAAAGGAGATATTTTCCTTATTCGTGGAGGAATGAGAGCTGTTGAATTTAAAGTTGTTGAATGTGATCCATCCCCATACTGTATTGTTGCCCCAGATACTGTGATTCATACTGAAGGTGAACCAATCAAGAGAGAAGATGAAGAATCTTCCTTGAATGAAGTCGGTTATGATGATATTGGTGGTATTAGAAAACAATTAGCCCTTATTAGAGAATTAGTTGAACTTCCTCTTCGTCACCCACAACTCTTCAAGAGTATTGGTATTAAACCCCCAAGAGGTATTCTTTTATTTGGACCCCCAGGAACTGGTAAAACTTTAATTGCTAGAGCTGTTGCAAATGAAACTGGAGCTTTCTTCTTCTTAATTAATGGTCCCGAAATTATGTCCAAGATGGCTGGTGAATCTGAATCAAATCTTAGAAAAGCTTTTGAGGAAGCTGAAAAGAACTCCCCAGCTATCATCTTCATTGATGAGATTGATGCTATTGCCCCAAAGAGAGAAAAGACAAATGGTGAAGTTGAAAGACGTGTTGTTTCTCAATTACTTACTCTTATGGATGGATTGAAACCTCGTTCTCACCTTGTTGTTATGGCTGCAACTAATAGACCCAATTCTATTGACCCAGCTCTTCGTCGTTTTGGAAGATTTGATCGTGAAATTGATATTGGAATTCCAGATGCTACTGGAAGATTAGAAATCTTAAGAATTCATACAAAGAATATGAAACTTGATGATGATGTTGATCTTGAACAAATTGCTTCTGAAACTCATGGTTTTGTTGGTTCTGATGTCGCTTCTCTTTGTTCTGAAGCTGCTATGCAACAAATTCGTGAGAAAATGGAACTCATTGATCTTGATGATGAATCTATTGATGCTGAAGTTCTCAACTCCCTTGCTGTTACTATGGATAACTTTAGACACTCTCTTGGAGTCACTAACCCATCTGCTCTTCGTGAAACTCTTGTTGAGATTCCTAATGTCTCTTGGGAAGATATTGGAGGTTTGGAAAATGTCAAGAGAGAACTTCAAGAGACAATTCAATACCCCGTCGAACACCCAGAGAAATTCTTGAAATTTGGAATGTCCCCATCAAAAGGTGTTCTTTTCTATGGTCCACCAGGTTGTGGTAAAACTTTATTAGCAAAGGCCATTGCTAATGAATGTCAAGCAAATTTCATCTCTGTTAAAGGACCAGAGCTTTTGACCATGTGGTTTGGAGAATCAGAAGCTAATGTTCGTGATGTCTTTGATAAAGCTAGAGCCGCTGCTCCATGTGTCTTGTTCTTTGATGAATTGGATTCAATTGCTAAAGCTAGAGGAAATAGTTCTGGAGATGCTGGTGGTGCTTCAGATAGAGTCTTAAATCAACTTTTAACAGAAATGGATGGAATGGGAGCAAAAAAGAATGTTTTCATTATTGGAGCCACAAATAGACCAGATCAAATTGACCCCGCTTTACTTCGTCCAGGACGTCTTGATCAATTAATTTATATTCCTTTACCTGATGAAAAATCTAGACATGCTGTATTACAAAGTACTTTAAGAAAATCACCAATCTCTCAAGAAGTTGACCTTACTTATATTGCCAAGATCACTGCTGGTTTCTCTGGTGCTGATTTAACTGAAATCTGTCAAAGAGCTGCCAAATTAGCTATTCGTGAATCAATTGAAAAAGATATTATGAGAGAGAGAGAGATGAAACAAAGAAGTGAATCAGGTATGGACACTGAAGGTATGGATACTGAAGAAGATCCAGTCCCAGAAATTAGAAGAGATCATTTTGAAGAATCTATGAAATACGCTCGTCGTTCAGTTTCAGATAATGATATTCGTCGTTATGAAATGTTCTCTCAAACTCTTCAACAATCTAGAGGTTTAGGAACAGTTCGTCTCCCAACAAATCCAACTCCATCTCAATCTCAAGGACCTTCTCAAACTCAATCAAATCAAAATCAACAACCTTCAGCCGATTCTCAATTCTCAAATAATCAAGATGATGATTTATACTCTTAAATACCATTTTTTTTTCTTCTTCATTCTATCCATGTATATGTTTTTTGAATATAACAATAAACTTTTGAAACAATTATTTATTGAACTTTACTTTTTATTTATTTTATTTTTTAACTTATTTTTTTCTTTTCAATTTGTCAGAAAATCATTGAGCTTGATTCCAACTTATGATAAACATTTTCTAAATTCCTTTTGATTCTAGGACACATGGTCCGAATCTGAACACAATAACACTATTATTTCTTCTTTCTTCAATTGTTACATTCATCAAGTGTGTTTCAAACTTAAATAATGATCAGAAAGGAGAACAGTCGTTGAAAAGATCCAAGCAGCATCACGGTCTAAAATAATGGAAAAAGAAAAAAAAAAAAAAAAAGAAATAATTTGAATGGGAATTTGAAAGAAATTAAAAAATTAAATAATAAAATAATTACCAGCCAATCCAAAATCTATTCTCAATTTTGTCCTTATTTCATTTGGATTTCTTTCAAATGATTCTAATAATTCAATAATCATTCCATAATTTCTTATTTTCTCTTCATTTTTCCAATTCCTTTTTTCATACTCTTCCCTTATTTCTCTTGCAACATCAAGTGCAGTTTTTCCTTCATTATTTTTTCCTTCAAAATTGACTTCTCTTGCTGCTAACAAATATTTCACAGTCTCAATATGAGCATTCCAACAAGCAGTATGCAAAGGTATTTTATTATAATCATTTGTCCTATTGATATCTAACTCTAACTCAATTCTTTCACCATTTACTATATGAATATGAACTCTTTCATCATTTAATAATAATTTAACAATTTCAATATGTCCCCGAGAACAAGCAATAAAAAAAGGCGTCCAACCAGATTTATTTGCCTTATTGATATCAATTTTTTCATTACTTAATAATAATTTGACAATTTCAATCTGTCCGTATCTGCAAGCAATATAAAAAGGCGTTTCACTTAAATTATTTGCTTGATTAATATCAACTCGTTCATCATTTAATAATAATTTCACAATTTCAATATCTCCACTTTGACATGTAATTAAAAAAGGTGTCCAACCATCATTTTCTGCTTTGTTGATATTAATCCTTGTATTACTTAATAACAATTTCACAATTTCCCTATACCCCTCTAGATAAGCTATCAAAAAAGGTGTTTTTCCATTTTTCAATGCTTTATTGATATCAATTCTTTGATCATTTAATAATAATGTCACAATTTCAACAAATCCTTTTTCACAAGCAATCAAAAAGGGTGTTTCATCATATTTATTTGCTTCATTGAGATCAATTTTTTCATCATTTAATAATATTTTCACAATTTCAATATGTCCTTTTTTACAAGCAATGAAAAAAGGTGTTACATCTTGATTTTGTGATTTATTAATATCAACTCTTTCATCATTTAATAACAACCTCACAATATCAGTATGTCCTTTTTTACAAGCAATCCAAAAAGGCGTTGAACCTTTTTTATTGGCTTGATTAATATCAACAACTCTTTCATCACTTAATAATAATTTAACAATTTCAATATGTCCAAATCGACAAGCAATCCAAAAAGGTGTTGAACCATTCTGATTTATTCTCTTAATATCTACTCTTTGATCATTTAATAACAACTTCGCAACTTCCAAATGTCCTTGTTGGCAAGCAATATAAAAAGGTGTTTTCCCATCTTTCCTTGCTTTGTTGATATCAACTCTTGAATCATTTAATAGTAACTTCACTACTTCAATATGTCCTTGATAACAAGCAAACAAAAAAGGTGAGGCTCCATTCTTATTTTCTTTATTGATATCACCATCGAATCTTCCATCATTTAATAGCAACTTTACAATTTCAAGATATCCTCCTGCACAAGCATTACAAAAGGGTGTTGAGGTTAAGAAAGGATCACTCCAATTAGAGTCAATTGAATTGTGTGGATCTTGAAGTAGTAATGCTTGAACTTCTTCAACTCTTCCTGCTTCACAAGCTTCCCAAAGTTCCCGCAAGAAATCCATTCAAATTTTTTTTTTTTTTTTTTTTTTTTTTTTTTTTTTTTTTAAAATTTTAATTATTTTAAATCAGTTCAGAGGATTGATTTCTAGAGGAACAATGATCAGAACAATAGCAATTATTTGTTATTTTCTTTCTTTATTTTCCAATAAAATTTAATCAAGTGTGTTTAAAACTTAAATAATGATCAGAAAGGAGGACAGTAGCTGCATAGATACATGCAGCATCACAATCTAAAATAATATTGAATTCAGAACGAATAAAAAATAATAATTATTGATGTTACAAAGAAATGATTTACCTGCCAAACCAAGTTGTATTCTCAATTTTGATCTTGTTTCATGAGGATTTCTTTCAAATGAATCTAATAAATCAACAATAACCGCCTTCTCTACTAAATAAATTACTTCTTCCCCACTTTCATCTTCTAGACTGATATCTCTTCCACATGCTAATAATAACTCCACAATTTTAATATTTCCACTCAAACAAGCAAAAAAAAGAGGTGTTTCACCATCATTTCTTGCTTTATTAATATCAATTCTTTTATCATTTAATAACAATTTCAGAATTTCAATATGTCCATATTCACAAGCAATATGAAAAGGTGTATAACCGTCTTCATTTGCTTTATTGACATCAACTCTATTCTCGTTTAGTAATAATTTGACAATTTCAATATGCTCCTTCAAAACAAGCAAGAAAAAAAGGCGTTCGACCCTCAGCATCTGCTATATTTATGTCAACTCCTTTATCATTTAGTAATTTAGCAATTTCAAGATATCCTTTTTCACAAGCTGTAGAAAAAGGTGTTGCATCGGAATTATCTGGCCGATTAATATCTTGATAAATTCTTTCATCACTTAATAATAACTTCACAATTTCAGTATGTCCTTTTCCACAAGCAATATCAAAAGGTGTAAGCCTCCAATTATTTGCACAATTATTAGGATCAATTCTTTCATCACTTAATAACAATTTCACAACCTCAATATTTCCTTCTTGACAAGCATAATAAAAAGGTGTTCTATTACCATTAGATTCTCTTTTATTAACATCAATCCTTTCATCATTTAATAATATTTTCACAATATCAATGTGTCCTCTTGCACAAGCAATAAAAAAAGGTGAATCAAAAAATGGATCACTCCAACTAGTATCGATTATAGTTTGTGGATCTTGAAGTAATTTTATAACATCTTCAACTCTTCCTGCTTCACAAGCTTCCCAAAGATCTTTGGTGGTAGATCTCCTATCCATGAAATGACTTTAAAAAAAATTTTTTTTTTGATTAGGAAAGTCCCTTTTTCTTTGACTTTTTGGTTGCTTTGTCATTATGTAATTGCGCATCATCAAAAGTAAAAAAAACATATAAATATCACAAGGAAATCACTTTTGAATTCAAGCACTAACACGATATTCAAAAATGTCTACAACTTGGACTTTCACTGTGCCTACTCTTGACCAAATTCATCAAGCCTCAAACAATTCCAATTTACCTGAATTCTCAACTCAATCGTCTATCACATCTTCAAATTTCAACATCATTTCAAAACCTAGGAGTGGGGATTGGCTTTACTCTCATGAAGAACTTGGTCAATCTATTACAAGCTTCCTTGAAAAGAAAATTAATAGACCTACAAAGGAAAAGGACAAACTATATTTCTTGCCATTAGGTGATTATAGAATGGAAGAAACAGAGAAATTTTTAGGATTATTGAGAGAATACAGTGAGATATTTTTCAATCTCCCAATTGTTTTTCAAGAGCATCAAAAGGAAATTAACTTTGAAGTTACAAGTAGAATCAATGAAAATACACATTTAAATCAATTATTAACCAAAGATATTATGAAACATTTAAAGAAGACATTTCCTTCTGATGCCTTTTGTTATACAGCCATCACAAACGAAGATTTATATCCAGACCCTTCATGGAATTTTGTATTTGGTCAAGGTTTCATTTTCATTAATCCATATTTATTTTCATTTCATTTTTTATTTCTTAATCTTTCTTCAATAGCAAGTCTCACCAGCAGAGTTGGAGTATATTCATTCTCAAGATATACTTGGTTAAATGATGATGAATCTACCTTCAATCAAATGCTCCTCAGAAGTTTGAAAGTGATGACCCATGAAGTTTGCCATCAATTTGGAATGCACCATTGTATATATTATAACTGCTTGCTCAATGGATCTAATCACTTGGGTATTTTTTCTTATTTCTTATTTCTTATTTCTTATTTCTTATTTTCTTTTCATTGATCCATTGCACTTTTATTAGATGAATCTGACTCAAGAATTTTTGATCTTTGTCCTATCTGCTTGCAAAAGATGTATTTTGTCAAAGAGTTTGATGCCTTAGAACGATACACCAAGATGAGAACATTTTTCCACAAGTTGGAAATGAAGATTGAAGTTGACTGGTTGGATAGGAGAATAGAAGCAATTCAAAAGAAATGATCTTTTTTTAAATAAAGAATCTTCTTTGAAACAATATACAATATTCTCTTCTTTATTATTGATTTGAGATTCAAATCCTAAGCTAAGAAATTAAGCAATAGAATCATAAGTATAATTCTCAAAAGATTTCATGGAATTCTTAAAGCAAAAGCAATCTCTTAAGAACTGCAATAATTATTAATCGATTGATTGATTGGTTGTTGAATTCAAGTCATTCTCACCAAATGAAAATCAAAATACTTATTCACAACAAATTGAAATGAGTATTTTCTGAATTACAACTTTTATAAACCTCCAATACTTTGCAAAAATAACAAAATAAAATAAAATAAAAGGAAAAATGCAGCTCTTCTCTGCATGTTCAAATGGAAATATTGAAGAAGTTCGACAATTACTTCTCAACAACCCTCGACCAAACTTGAATTATTCTCATAAAGAGGATGACCAAGATCAAACACCTTTTTATGTTGCTTGTAAAAATGGACACATTGAAATTGTAAAATTATTATTAAGTGATAAGAGAGTTAAAGTCAATACCGAAAACACTTCTGCCAAAGAAACACCTTTGAATATTAGTTGTAAAAAAGGACATATTGAAACTGTGAAGTTATTATTAAATGATCCAAGAGTTGATGTCAATAAAGCAGATAAATATGGAACACCTTTTTATTCAGCTTGTGAAGAAGGGTATATTGAAATTGTAAAATTATTATTAAATGTCAAGGGAATTGATGTTAATAAATCAGAAAATGCCCATGAAACACCTTTTTGGGTTGCTTGTTTATGTGGACACATTGAAATAGTGAAATTATTATTAAGTGATAAAAGAATCGATATCAATGAAGAAAATGCAGATGAAGAAACACCTTTTAATATTGCTTGTCAACAAGGACATTTTGAAATTGTGAAATTATTATTAAATGACGGAAGAACTAATGTAAGTAAAGCAGAGAATAAATATGGTTCAACACCTTTTTATTCAGCTTGTGAAGAAGGACATATTGAAATTGTTAAACTATTATTAAATGATGAAAGAATCAATGTAAATAAGGCCACTAATTATTACACAACTCCTTTTTGCATTGCTTGTTGTAATGGACGGACTGATATTGTGAAATTATTATTAAATGATGAAAGAGTTAATATCAGTCAGGCAGATAAAAATGGAATAACACCCTTTTTTATGGCTTGTTGTAATGGACATATTGAAATTATGAAATTATTAAATGATAAAAAAGTTGAAACACATAAAGGAAATAAGAAAGGTGAAACACCTTTTTATGTTGCTTGTAAAAATGGGCATATTGAAATTGTGAAAATATTGGCAAGAGACGAGAGAATTTGTCCACATAAAGCCACTCAAGATAACAAAACCCCCTTTTTTATTGCTTGTAAGAAAGGACGCATTGAAGTTGCAAAGTTCTTATTAAAAGATGAAAAAGTTGATATCAATGTGATGTGCAGTGTTGATGAGATAACATCACTCTATGCAGCTTGTGAAAATGGACATACTGAAATTGTCAAATTATTATTAAATGATAAGAGAATTGACATCAATAAAACAAAAAATTGCACTGAAATGTCATTTTACATGTCAGAAGATGGTACACCACTTTATATTGCTTGTCAAAATGGACATATTGATGTTGTAAAGTTGCTATTAAGTGATAAAAGAAAAGTTGAAGTAAATAAAACAAATGGAAACGGGGAAACACCTCTTTATGCTGCTTGTGAAGAAGGACATGATGAAATTATTAAACTATTAATAGATGATAAAAGAGTTGATATCAATCAAGCAGAAAATCAAGGTTGGACACCTTTTTCAATTGTTTGTTCAAATGGACAACTTGAAATTGTAGAATATATATTAGCAAGTGGAAGAGTTAAAGTTAATTTAAAAGCAATATTAGTTGCAAGAGAAAGTTGGAAAGAAATAAATGAAGCAAAAAAAAGTCTTTGGGAGAGTGAAGAACAATTTCAAAAAAGAAAGGAAAAATATCAAAAGGTGGTTGAATTATTGGAATCGCATGAAAGAGATCCAGATGAAACAAGAACAAAATTGAGATTTAAACTTGGATTAAATGGTAAACTTTATTTACTTATTTATTTATTATTTAATTTCTTATTTTTTTTTATTCTTAAAGATGCCAATGCTGCTTTGATCTACTCCCTTATTGTTCTACTTTCTGACAAATATTTGGATTTTCAACCTTGTGAATTGTAGAAGGAAAAAAGAAAAGAAAAAAAAAAAAAAAAAAAAGAAAAGGAAAAAGAAAGATAAAGATCATAATGCTTTTATTCAGAAGTTGAGATGGGATGGTTTGGAATATACTTTCCAACCTTGAAAATTTCATCAGCAAGTTCTTCAATTTCCTGTTATAACAAAAAAAAAAGAAAATTTGATTTTTTAAAAAATGATTGGTAAAAAAAAAAAATTTTTTTTAAAAAAAAAGAAATGAAAAAGAAATGTAAATAATATTTTTTTCATTTCAACCTTATCCATTTGATTTGTCCAAGAAGATTTAATATCTCGTAAGTGACCAGAAACTCTTTTTCCAGCAATTGTACAGAATAAATTTGCTAATCTCATTTGATGTTGAGCTGTTGAATCATTTTCATTGTATGCTTTTGATGCCCTTGAAACACATGCATTCATTGCATATAAATCTATGGCACAGTTTGCAACTCTTTGAAGTTGAAGTTGTTGATTAACGATATTTCCTCCATGAGTTCTAAGAAGGTATTCAACTGCTTGTCCAAAAGTATGTGTTAAACTTAATATTAAATGTTTTGAGTCTCCAAACTTTTTTTTTTTTTTTTTTTTTTTTTTTTTTGAGTTTAAAAAAAAAGGATTGCAATAAAAAAAATTTAAATTAAAAAATACTCCATGTGGAACATCAATGAAGGGATGACTAGTTCTTGAACTAAATCGATCTTGAAATTCAGTAAAGAGAATTGAAGAAGCTTTAAGTGGTGATTTTAATTCTTTCCCGAGGATTTTAAGTCTAGAAAAGAAAAAAAGAAATATTAGGAAAACAGAAAAAAAAAATACAGATTATAATTTTGAAAAAATTAAACCTATCACCAACATGTTTAATACCAGAGAGAGAAATGAGCATTCTTAAAATTTCATTAGTTCCTTCAAAGATTGATAAAATTCTTGAATCTCTCATAACTCTTTCATATGGATAATTTGCCATAAATCCTAATCCTCCTAGCACTTGAATTGCTTCATTTGCAGCTTTGAAACTACTCTCTGATCCAAAAACTTTGCAAATGGCTGCTTCAACAAAACTTGAGTTATTATTATTATTATTATTATTATTGCAAATCACAATTTATCTTTTTTTCAAAAAAAAAAATTCAAATCACCATTCTTTGTCTCCTCTATCAATCATTCCTGTTGTTAAATAAACCATAGATTCAAGAGCATAGGCATCCTTTTTTTTTGTTATTGTTGAAAGAAAAAGAAAGGAAAAGAAAGGAAAAGAAAGAAAAAGAAAGAAAATCAAAGAAAAGAAAGAAAGAAAGAAAGAAAGAAAAAGAATAAATACCAATTCCATGAAAGCAAATTTTTCTTTGATTAATCCAAATTCACTCAATGTTTTTCCGAATTGTTTTCTTGTAATTGCATGTTGAGCTGCCATTCCAATCATTGCCTTAATTCCACTTTAATTAATTAATTAATTAATTAATTATTATTGTTTGAGCTAATTATTGAAAAAAAAAAAAAAAAAAAAAAAAAAAAAAAAAAAAAAAAACCTTGCACTTCCTGCACCTAAACCAAATCTTCCATTATTTAAAATATTCATAGCAACTTTAAATCCTCCTCCAACTTCTCCCAAAACATTTTCGAGTGGGACAGGTGTATTTTCAAAAAATACTTCACAAGTATTTGATCCTTTAATTCCCAATTTATCTTCTGGTTTTCCATTTGTAATTCCTCCAAATTTTCTTTCAACAATAAATGCAGTCACTTTATCAACTCCATTAATTTCTGTTTGAGCAAAAACTGTAAAAATATCTGCCCATCCTCCATTAGAAATCCAAATTTTTCCACCATTTAAAAGGAAACTATAATAAATTGAGGGTTTTTTTTCAAAAAACAAAAAAAAAAAAAAAAAAAAAAAAAAAAAAAAAAAAAAAATTTGTCATATCAACCTTTTTCCATCTTTTGAAAGTGTTGCTCTTGTTCTAATTGATTTTGCGTCACTTCCACTTGATGGTTCAGTTAATGCAAATGCAGCCATATGTTCACCTAGGATATTTGATTTTTTAAAAAAAAGAAATTGAATAAAATAAGAATTAACCTGTTGCTAATCTTGGAAGATATTTCTTTTTTTGAAAATCATTTCCATTTAATAAAATCCCTTTGAGACCAATGGACTTGAAACAAATTTAAATAAATAAGATAAGAATAATCTTTTTTTAAAAAAAAGAATTTTGATAAAAAATTAAATTACTTGATGAGCAAGTAATGTCACTGCAATACTTCCATCCAAACAAATTCTTTCAATGACACGAGCATAAGCAGTATTAGAAAGACCCAAACCTCCTAATTCAGTAGGAATTTGAAGTCCAAACAAACCAAGATCTTTTAATCCTTTCATTACTTCATCTGGAATTGTAGAAGTTTTATCAATTTTAGCAGAATCAACTTTGTCTTCAAAGAATCTATCAATTGAGTCAACAAGAACAGAAACAGTTTCTTTGGTTTCTGGATCAAGAACATCTATTTCAAAAAAAAGACAAAGAAAAAGAAAATTTAAAAATTTATAATATGAATCAAAGATATCCTTGATATCAAAGGAATGGGAGAAGAAAAAATCTAACCAGGATATGGATAAGCTAACTTTCCATTCACAACACCAAAGAATAATCCTCTTGCAAAAGAAACTTTTGAAGCCATCTCAGTTGCAGTTTCATAGGATCTTCTTTGTTCTCTGTTAAGATTCAAAAGAGAGGTAGTTGAAGCAGCAGTAGGAATTGAAGCTCTAGTTAATGTTGATAAAGCTAATGAGCGAGACATTGCTCCTTTGATAATACGACAGTGGCTCAACATTCTTTCAAACCTATAGTATTTTATTTTTTTTTAAAAAAATTGTTAAAGTCTTTCAAATTTTATAATAATATTGATTCTTTTTGTTCTTTTTTGAATGAAATTTAAAATTTTGAGAATGGATGGGAGGTGTTTTGAGATCTTTCAATGTATTTGAGTGTTTGATATAAAATGAATAAGCATTTTGAATTCTTCATTTTTCATTTTATAAAATCTCATTGATATTCCAATTATTCTCAAAATTTTTTGAGCAATATGAGAGAGTGGATCATTAGCAAGGCTCAAGAAGCAGATAGAGAAGATATTGTCAATGCAATAGGTTTTCATTCATTCCTTCTTCTTCTTCTTCTTCTTAATACATCCTCTATTTGAGATCTATTTAATTTTATTTTATTTACATTTTTTGTTTTTTCCACAATTAATTATGAATTATTAATTTCTTACTAATTTATTCCTTCTTGATAGTTGCATTAGCAAAGGAATCAGAGGTAAAAACTTTTATTTAATGATTCTAATAATATATTTATGAGTATTTGAGATCTCCTTCTCATTAATTTAATTATTGAAGGATTTGGCATTGGAGAGAGAAACTGTGCAGAAAGGCGTTGATGCTTTGATAAAATCACCTGAAAGAGTAAACAATCTTTATATTTGTTATTATTATTGAAACTATATATCAGATTGATTTCAATTTGACTTTGCTTTTTTGAAAAAAAGGGTTTCTATCTTATTGCAAGAGATTCCAATTCAGAATTTGGTGGATGTTTAGCAATTACAACAGAATGGAGCGATTGGAATAATGGTTGGTTATTTGATTCTTTAAAAAAAAAAACATCAACCAATTTTAATATATATTCATTCTTCTATTTGAAGGTTTCTACTGGTGGTTTCAAAGTGTTTATGTTAATCCAATGTTTAGACATCAAGGGGTATTATTTTTCATAATTCATCATCCTTCTTTTTGAAATGTTATAACTATCAATTTAGGTGTTTCGATTACTCTACAATCATGTTGAAAATTTAGCAAAGGAATCCCAAATTCTTTCTCTTAGACTTTATGTTGAACGAGATAATACGATAGCAAAAAATACTTATCAGAAGTTAGGAATGAATTTGTCCCACTATGATATGTTTGAAAAGAAATCTTGAAGATTGGAGTGTACTTCTAATAAAAATGTCATGTCATCTCTCAATTAATTGTTCCTTCCAAAAAAAATATTTGAAACAAAGTGAAAAGAAGAAAAAAATTGAAGGGTTTTTTCATTATCTTGCAATAACAAATAAATAATAGTGTATCCAAAAAAAAATAACAATTTTGATATGAAACAAAGGAGATGGGAAAGTGAAAGTGTGATATCCTTTTTCACTTTTTAGGCATTAATTTCAACATTTTTTCGATCTTTCAATAATTTATAATGTTTTCCACAAATAGTTCCAAGAGCAACTTGAAGAACAAGTGAACTAAAAAAAATATCAAAAGGATAAATTTTGTAAGTGAGAAATAAAGAAAATAACGAATGAAAATGAAGAAATAAAAAGGAACCGATTTACACGTCCATCAGTTTCATGTAAATACCAATCATAATCAGCAGGGAAATTATTTGAAATAGCGATTAAATTTGAAATTGTGACAGAAGCCTTTTATTTCAATAAATGAATAAATAAATAAAAAGAGGACAAATAAAGTTAAAGTAAAGAATAAAATACCCCAGTTTGTTTATGAGGATAATCTGCAAGAGTTAATGATAATGCTTTTTGAGCAATCTCTGAATCAAAAGGAACCCCTTGAGAAAAACATTGGAGGCGAATGTTATTCTTTTTGTCATGAAGTATAATAGCATAATAATCACACCTAAAAAATATTGATTGAAAAAATTGAATTGAAAAAAGAAATAAAACTAAAAGAAACCATTGATCTTCAAGTTGTGCAATAAAATTAGCGAAAGCAATAACAATAATATCTTCAGTTTCTTTAATTAATTTCATTTCCGAAAGTTTTTCCATTTTCAATTCAGCTACTTTTAAAGCATTTTTAAATCCAATACATTGTTTAGCGGACATTATTTCGGTTGGAATTCCTCGAGCATAAACATTCTCTAAAAAAAAAATTTTTTTTTTTGTTTTGGTGAAACATTAAACAAGCAATATATAATTAAAAACCTTCTCCATAAACAGTTTCAAATACACTGACAACAGGTTCTACTTCATTTGGGTCTGTTGAAGTAATAATAACTTTTACCTTTAATAGAGTTAAGTTATCATTTTAAGGAATTTAAATTTCAAACAACTCCAAAAAAAAAAAAGAAAAATCATAATTAACCTTTCCTGCAGATGATGTTTCAAAATCATCTGAATCAAATGCATATGGATTGTCCAAATCAATTGGATCAATTGTATCCAAAAATTTTTCAACAGTATGAACTGTAATATTTTTGAAATCGGTTCCTAGAATTGTGAAATAAAAATAATAAAAATCAAAGTTAAAAAAAGGGTTGTATCTTAAATAAAAATTATATAAATAAATATAGAACCTTTTTGTTCAACAATTGTAGCCATAGATTTTGCAACATTAGATACACTTTCAGAAATTTTATAATTTTCATTAAAAGAAGTAGCAGCAGCGGAAGCTTTTTCTGTGGCTGAAATTAATGCTTTTGATAACTCATTGGTTCTATACATTATAATATTATGAGTCCAAAAAAAAAAAAAAAAATCAATCAATAAATAATTGATTACTTTGTGGCATTCATTAAATTTGCAGCTCCACCAGAAAATACACCCCACCATCCACCTCCACTCTTCTTCTCGTCTACTTTATTACTTTCAATCATTTTTTCACAAACATTCAAAGAAAATCAATCAATCAATCAATCAATAAATGAAAATTAACACAAACCTTGTTGAACCTCAACTGGTTGTTCCGTTTCTTTGGGTCTAAATCCATGAATATTATTAGAAAAATCAACTTGGAAAAAAATGAAACAAATTTACTTTTCTTCTTCTGTATTAACTTGCTCTGTTTCAGGTGTTAAACCTAATTCTTTATCAAGGTCAACATCATCTAATTCATGAGCTAAAACAGCTGTATCATCAATTGAAAGTTCTTCAAGTGAATCACTTTTTTGCATTTCTATTTTTATTCTTTCTTTTTTTTTTCAAACAATGATAAAAGTAAAAAAGAAAAGTTTACTTGAAAGTTATACTAAGACGAGTTAATTTTGGTTTTGAATAATTGAGTTCTTTTTTGCTTGAATCTATTCAATGTTTTATTTTGTTAAAAATTTGAGAGAAAAGGAAAATTTAAAAGCTTCAATAGTATTGAATGAATTCAAACTTTTGTATTTATGAACCCCTTCAATGATTCAATTATAACAACATATTCATGAATACAGAAGTTTGTACAACTTTTAATGTATACATCAATATATATAACTAATATGATATTTAATGAAGGCTTCAGTTTCAATTCTTTCAATGAGTGGCATTATCCCTCAAATATTCAATTCCTCAATCAATTATTCAATAATTCAATAATTCAATAATTCAATAATTCAATTTGCATATTAATTTGATTCCCTTTGATGCAATTATTCCAGTTGATGAATCGATTACTATCAAATTGTTAGTTTAATGTGTGATATTATAATCAGTTGGTTTAGAATTGAAATTATTGAAGACTCATACATCAATAGAAGCTGAAGAATCAGAAATCACCACAAAGCATAACCAATTTTTTTCTTCAATCAAATAACAAAATTCTTTTGGGTTTGTCTTCCCTTTCTATAACCAACATTGTTATAATCGAACAATTATCAATATTCAATCCAATACTCAAATGTATATTCAACTAAAATCATTTTTTTATAATAAATAAAATAGAAAAAGATAAATAATTTCAAGCAACAATGAATATCACTAGCTTGTTAGATAAGGTTTGAGTTTTTTTATTAGTTTTATTATTATTGATTTGAAAAATTTTTTTTGTTTCTTATTTGATCTTTTCGACATTCTTTTTGTTCATAGTTTGAATGTTATAGTTTTGTTTTTATAGGTTTTATAGATCTTGATTCAATTAGTTTATTTTATATAATTTATCATTTATTATTCTTTATTTTGTTTCACATTTGTTGTTTTTTGAATATTCTTTGAATATTCTTTCTTTTTATTTATTGCAATATTATATTATTGGGAAGCATAAATAAAAAAATGAAATGGTTTGGGTTTGAATAGATGTCTTCAAATGACAAAGACTTTCGTTATATGGCAACGAATGATCTTATGGGAGAGCTTAAGAAAGACTCTTTTAGTTTGAATGCTGATATGGAACAAAAGATGGTCAATGCTGTTCTTAAACTTCTTGAGGATAAAAATGGTGAAGTTCAAAATCTTGTTGTAAAATGGTTGATCTTCTTCTTTTTCGTTTGAATAATTTGAAATTTCTTAAAATAATTGATTAATTACCATTTAATCTTCTTCGGATTTGAATAGTCTTCCTTTAATGGTCAGTAAGATTCAAGAAAATCAACTTGAAGAAGTTGTTAATCGTCTTTGTCAACATCTTTCTTCTGGAAAAGATGAACTTCGTGATATCTCAAGCATTGGTACTCTCAATTTTGAAGAAGAAAAAAAAAAAAAAAAAGGGAAAGAAGTTGAATATTTAAAAAATCTAATTTTTTTTTTTTTTTCGTTCAGGATTGAAATCTGTTATTATTGAAATTCCAGTCACTTCATCTGTTGTTTCAAGCTTGTGTAAAAAATTAACTCCAAAATTGCTGAGTAGCATTAAAAAGGTAATTTATTGAATTAATTAATTCTTTTTTTTTAAAAAAAAACATTTCTGGATTTATAAATAATTCAAATATTTGAAAAAAGGATGGAGCAAGCTTTGAAGTTAAAATGGATTCACTTGACTTATTAACAGAACTTTTAAGTCGTTTTGGTTCCTTAATGGTTCCTTATCATGAAGTATTATTTTCCTTCTTTTATTGATTTTGATCAAAATTAATTTTCTTTTTTTAAAAATGTTCTAGAGCATTTTAGAATCTTTACTTCAAGGTCTCGTTAGTACTAGACCTGCTGTTAGAAAAAGGACTGCAACTGCAATCGGTTCTTAATTAATTTAAATTTATCAAAAATTAAAACTAACCTTTTTTTTTTTTCTTTTCCAAAGGACATTTGGTCAAAAATCTTGCAGATAAACATTTTAGCTCTTTAATTACACATATCCTGGGTAACTTGAATTCTTCAAATCCTGAAATGCTTCGTTCATACATGTCATGTCTTTCAACAATTAGGTTTGAATTTTGAAAAAAAAAAAAA
>Ga0209960_1002495_pt1 | contig 18196 bp, 18 predicted proteins | sample ThiBiot_500_plan_2_FD_183947 | JGI IMG/M metagenome (GOLD analysis project Ga0209960, IMG submission 183947) | Wastewater bioreactor microbial communities from Cape Town, South Africa - Thiocy_expt_500_plan (SPAdes) | ecosystem: Engineered > Bioreactor > Thiocyanate-remediating >...
GCGTGCTCCTTCAAAACCCGGATGATCTGCTCTTCGGTAAACCTGCTCTTACGCATCGTCTGTCTCCTGGCTGGAGAACAGAAATCCTAACTCAAAATCGGGGGCGTTTCAGGGGTGCAGGTCAGTTGATAGTCCTAAGGTGTCGATTGAGACTGCTGAACGACGCGGCATCTTCAGTTGTGGTTACCACTCAGACTTGAGCGGTCTTGCTCCCAACGGTTTTTTGACAGGAGCGGAGTGGGACTGGGCTGGAAAGGGTGCAGAATTCGTCAAAGCCTGGCAGACTGGCCAGCCATATCCAAACCTTCTGCGTGGTGGCTTCAAGCAAGGTTTGGTAAAAATCAGTCCCTTCGGAAAATCCGTTCCTGAGAACGTGCGTGCTGATATTATCGCCGCTCGCCAGGCGTTCGTTGACGATAAGCTCAAGATCTACGCCGGGCCTCTGAAATCTAATGACGGAAAACAGATACTGGCTCCAGGTCAGATTATTGCTAACGACGATGTTGGTTTCAAGTTTGGCGTAAATTGGCTAGTCGAGGGGGCCATTGGTGAAACTGGTTTGAAGTAACCAGCTATGTCCGATCAATCGAAAGATTTGTCCGTGACGAAGAAATGGGCCGATCTGATGGTCCGCCCAAGTAATCGCGCTAACCCGAGTCTAGATATGCGCGCCTATACGGACACTTTCCGAGCGATTCTTTCTTCCATCGCCGCAATTATCTTCGCGCTTTTGATCTTCGGCGCATTCATGGCGGTGCATGGATTAAACCCGCTTTCAGTATTTCAAACGCTGTACCTTGGAGCATTTGGAACAAAGTTTTCCTGGGAAGGGACGCTAACTCAGTCAGCTCCAATAATGCTTACAGCGTTATGTGTTGTGTTGCCGGCTCGAGTTGGTTTGCTTGTTATAGGTGGCGAAGGCGCTCTGGTGCTGGGAGGGCTGGCTGCGGTTTTGGCATCTGCCGCATTGAATGGCGTGACGCCCTGGTTCGGTACGATTGGAGCTCTTGCCGCTGGCTCCGTTGCAGGTGGGCTGTGGATCTTTCTGATTGGCCTGTTAAAGCACGGCCGTGGCGTCAATGAAACGATAGCGAGCCTTCTGCTAAATTATATAGCCATTGCCGTCTTCAATCATTTGGTTAGCGGCCCGATTCGTGACTACTCACAAACGCTGAAGGCGACTAGCTGGCCGATTCCATCCGAGTTTCTCATCGGCACAATCCCAGGCTGGTCTGTCCATTGGGGAATTGTGATCAGTATTCTTACTTGCCTCGTTCTTGCGTTTATTCTTCGCAGAACAACCTTTGGTTTCGCGATGAATATCGTCGGAGGCAATCTACGTGCTGCGCAGGCAACGGGCCTTCCGATCGGACGAATCGTCATTGTTGCGTGTTTCGCAGGAGGCGCATGCGCGGGGCTGGCGGGAGCCATCGAAGTTACTGCTGTGCACGGCGCAGCTAGCGAGTCGCTTATCGTTGGTTTTGGCTACACCGGCATTCTTGTCGCATTCCTGGCGCGGCAAAATCCGCTGGGTGTCATTCCAGTCGCGATTGTTCTGGGTGGCATCTCAGCAAGCGGTGGTGTTTTGCAACGTCGGTTTGGGTTGCCTGATGCCACGACTCTTGTGCTTCAGGGTTTGATATTTTTGTCGGTTTTGGCAAGCACCAACATGAATTTGGTGAAATCTGTTCTTGGATGGCGACGCAATGGAGCATGATCTTGGATGGATCGGTGTCGTTATTGCCGCTCTGGGCGGAGCCGTGCGAATTTCCGCGCCATATCTTTTCGTGAGCTTAGGCGAGGTTATTACTGAAAGAAGCGGGCGCGTAAATCTGGGTCTTGAAGGGACTCTTTTGACCGGCGCAATGACAGGGTTCGCCACGTCTTATTTGACCGGTTCGCCCTGGTTGGGTGTTTTAGCTGCAGGGGCTGCGGGTGCCGCTTTGGGAATGGTGCATGCTCTGATCTGCAGTCTGCCGCGCGTCAATGATATTGCAGTTGGAATCGCTTTGTTCATCTTTGGCATGGGCATAGCCTTCTATTTCGGAAAGCCGTTTATTGAGCCTCGAGCGTCTATGTTGCCAATGATAAGTTTTGGTGAATGGAGCGATGTTCCGGCAATCAGATCGGCACTTGAGATTAGCCCACTGTTCATTGCTGGTGCTGCTGTAGCTCTTACCCTCGAGTGGGCAATTCAAAACACTCGGTGGGGATTGATCCTGCGAATGGCTGGAGATGGCGCAGATGCAGCGAAAGCTCTTGGGTACTCGGTCAACTTCATTCGCTTTATCGCAACAGCATGTGGCGGCTTTCTTGCTGGAATTGGGGGATCGTTCCTCTCGCTTGTCTATCCAGGGAATTGGAACGAGGGTTTGTCAAGCGGCCAGGGCTTGATGGCCATTGCCCTCGTCATATTCGCGCGATGGAGCCCGATCCGTTGTCTTGGTGCCTCGTTGCTATTCGGTGGCGCGTCAGCGATCGGGCCGGCTTTACAAACTATTGGGATTTCCAAGGGGTACTACCTTTTTAGTGCCGCCCCTTATGTCCTGACATTAGGGCTGCTCATTTACAGCTCGTCCGCCCGCAAAGCGCTGGATGCCGCGCCGAGTGAACTAACGCTGGCAAAGTGAAGGTTAAGGTCATGGCCCCTCCTTCAGTCGAGGCAAGGAATCTCACAAAGTCATTCGGTAGCGTGCATGCACTGAGTGACGTTTCTGTAAATTTTCGTCCAGGTAGGTTGCATGCCCTCTTAGGCGAGAATGGAGCAGGTAAAAGCACCTTGGTAAAATGCTTGATGGGTTACTATCAAGCAGATAGCGGGGAAGTTGTCGTTAACGGTTCGCCACATCAAATGCGCTCACCGCAGATCTCCCAAGCACTTCATATGGGAATGGTTTACCAGCACTTCACTGCGGTAGATCGAATGACAGTGGCGGAGAATCTGGTCTTGGGTCGCGCTGACCTGCCATTTGTTATTGATTGGAGCTCAGAGATCAACAGCCTGCGTTCCTTTATGGCCGGAATGCCGTTTCAAATTGATCCTCAGCGTCGTGTTTCGTCGCTGGCCGCAGGGGAGAAGCAAAAGCTTGAGATAATAAAACAACTCTATTTGGGGCGCACTTTCATAGTGCTTGATGAGCCCACGTCGGTACTCACGCCTGCGGAGGCTGACCAAGTACTCTCCGAGGTGCGGCGATTGGTCGATGAGGGATCGCTCACTGTTGCGATGATTACACACAAATTCCGGGAAGTTACGAACTTCGCACAAGACGTGACCGTGATGCGCGCGGGTAAAGTAGTCGCTTCTACCGAAGTGAACAGCGACAGCGAGGCGCGGCTGACCAAGCTTATGTTTGGTGAAAACAGTACCTTTATGACTCTTGCAAAACGCAGCGATCCACCTATTGGCAGTCCGAATGCATTGATGATGACAAATATTCATGCCCTAGGTGATCGAGGCGATGAGGCTGTTGCGGGAGCGACACTGTCCGTCAAACCGCACGAAGTTTTAGGTATTGCCGGCGTGTCAGGAAACGGACAGAAGCAGTTAGTCGAAGTATTCGCCGGGCAGCGAGAATTGGCTGAAGGGGAAATCACTGTTGATAGCGAAGTATATCGCCGAACTCGCAAGGAGATGCAGAAAAAGGGAATTTTTCTTCTTACCGAAGAGCCTCTTCAAAATGTCTGTGTCCGATCTATGTCCGTGGCAGACAATCTAGCGTTTCGTGTCTTTGATCTAACTCCATTTGCCCGCTTTGGACTGATCAACAGAAAGATGCTTGAAAAGCTGGCTAATGAATTGATCGCAAAATACCGCGTCAAGACGCCGTCAGCTGATGCGCCTATCGGCAATTTGTCAGGGGGCAATGTCCAACGCGTTGTCCTTGCCAGGGAACTTTCCCACAATGTGCAGGTGTTGGTGCTTCAGAATCCATGTTTTGGGCTCGATTCACATTCTGCTGCGGATATACGCAGCAAAATCATTGACGTTCGCAATAGCGGCGCGGCGGTACTTTTGTTTAGCGAAGACCTGGATGAGGTCCTTGAATTGTCGGACCGGATTGCAGTGATGTCAGAAGGAAAGATTGTTTACGAAGTAGATGCCAAGAATGCTGACCGATACGAAATCGGTCGACATATGGCGCATTCAACTCATTAACCGGTCTCAGTCCTGCGATGATCGACAACTTGATCTTAAGAAATTGAGTAAATCTGGAATTGGTGACAGGGTGCTCACAAAGGCGGGGACGATACCAACGTGACCATAGTGTTTCCGGTGCCGCCTGCAGACGGTGGATCAGTACGAAACATTCTACTTCGCCCGCGCTCTTCTTTAAAATATTACTCGCCAACTCTATGAAATAAATTTTGTGAAAGCGGGGCCTTCCCTAGGCAGACCGTCAGCAACAGCGCAAGAATAGTGCAGGAGCTACGGGGCCGAGTGCTTAGCCCGATGGCGGCGGCTGATCTTGCTCGGTATCAGTCTTTCAGCGGACAGTACGACTGAGCTTGGGAAAGCGTTTTTCCAGCTCAGGTGGAATAACGGCCGGCCCGTACTGTGCGACCAGATGAACCGCCGCACCATGCAGGACGTTCATCTGGTGTTTCTTGTCCTGGAACTGGCGTGCCGCGATCCGGTAAAGATACATCAGCATGCGCCGCGCATCCTCCGGCGCGAGGGATGTCATCACCGTTCCCAGCGTTGCCGGCGTCGGCTGCGCCCTTGGCGACAAAAAGAACAAGCCGAATCTTATCCGCGCCTCCGGGACCGGGGCGTAAAGCTCGGCGGTCAGTTGATCGACCTCACTGCGCGGTCCTCCGGCCACGAGCGCCACGGCCTTGATCACCAACAGATAGATATGGAATTGCGAGTTTTGCTGCGTCAACTCGATGGCGCGTTGATACAATTCCAGTGCGCGGTCGATGTCTCCGATGCTTGCGGCAATCTGCTTCTTCATAGCGAAGGCCGGGGCAAAGGCGGTGCTGGTCCTGAAGGCCTCGTTGGTGAGGCGGGCCGCCAGTTGCAGATAGCCCCGGTCGATGAAGCGGAGCGCCTTGGCGATGCCGAACAGCAGCATGGGATCGCCATTGGCTTTGGGCAGTGCCCCCAACACCGGCCGTTCGATTTCATCCTCGATTGCCGACCATCGGGCGTCATCGATCGGTGCAGCGCAGGGCGTCAGCGGGGCCTGCAGCAATTGCAGATAGCGGTTGAGGGCGAGCATCACCGCGATAATCGGGGCCCTGGGGCTTTCCGCAAAAGCCTGTTCCAGCCGGCGTGCGTTTTCGGCCCAGCCGGAGGCGTCGTCTGAAAGCAGCCTGCCGGCCTCGTGTAGCCGCAGATGCAGGAGCGCTCGTCCGGTTTGAGCGGCTCGCCGCCCGGGATTGCTTCATGGGTCCAGATCGCCTGCAACAAGGCCGCAGAGAGCGTCTCCAGTTCGTCGCAACCCGAAGCCAGGGCACGGTCAATCGAAATGGCGCGATCACTATGTCGGTTTTGCCGTTTTTCAAAACCAGCGCCAGATGGATTTCGCCGTCTTCCTCCAGAAGGCTGGTTTCCAGTGTGCAGGAGATGTCGTTGCCCGAACCAGCGGCGAACCGCCAGTCAGGCAGGCAGAGGACTTTGCGCGAGCCGCCGAGCCCCGCTGCGATACGCTCGCGCAGCCGTTTGATGATAGGAGCAAGCCTCTCCCCGTTGTCTGTAAGTCCATAGACGGGAGTGAGATAGTCAATGCTGCGTTCGCCAAGCTCGCCATTGAGATCGCCCAGGCCCTCGAGCAACTGCGCGCGGGTCACCAGCTTGCGGGCTGACGCACCAACCGTAGCAGCAGCGCCCGCTCCTGTCGGGTGAACCGAAGCCGCGTACCGTTGTCTCGCCGGGCGGCGAGCATGTCCGGTTCGAATGTCAGGTCGGCGTAGCGGACAGGCTGCATGATGTCCCGTGACGTGGCCCGGCCTGAATGCCGGTACGGATGATTTCAGTGCAGGAAGAAATCCCGGACGGCACAAAGTATAGGCCGCGGAGCGTCCCGTCCGAGTGGTTCTTCTGCAACCAGGCAAGAAAAATCCCGGAGACGAGCCGCGTTGAGCGCAACCAAATATTGGTGCGAGACTATTTTGTTATCGCTGCTGCAGGGCAATTCGTGCCGCGCCGCAGAGCATCTGCCCGCGGGCACCGGGGGCTGGGGCGATGCGAGCTTTGCGGGCAGGACGGTGGGCGAACCGGCAGGCGTGCGCGGATCGGCCGCGCTCGCCCGGATCGGCAATATGCTTTCGGAGCGGGGTTTCTCCTGCACACGGTTTGCTTTGTCCTTACGCATGGGCGAGGCGTTTCGGTTGCTGGCGCTGGTTGCAAGCCTTTTGGTTGGCATCGCTCCTTGCGCAATGGCACAAGACTATTTTGGCGCGGATGTCGCGACAGGACCATTTTCGGGTGGAACACAGAATTTCTTCGGCGCCGCGGAGCATCGCGGCGCCATCTCTTGGAGCTCACCAGGGAGACCGGTATTAGAATTTCACGGAAACACCAGAATAGATCGAGGATTCCGTGCAGGAGTTGTTGCTGACACCGGGCGCTATATTACAGACGTTGCTCGTTGCATGATCGATGCCGAATTTGTTCTGCCAGTAGCGGTAGGCAACCCAAACATCCACGAAGTGGCTGTACTTCTCTCCCCACACCGCTTTCGATGCATCGAAAGTGAGTCGAATCGGCTCGGCATTCAGTTCGATGGCCGTCTTGGTGCCAACAAGCGGATTGTTCTCATAGCCTTTCGGGCCATACCATCCGGCGCGGCCGCTGATTGAGAAATACCTCATGCTCTCGGGTAAGAATCCCAGATCCATGTAGTAGTTTACTTCAACTGCCCATGTCGGCTTGAAGCGTCGATTGCCGTCGGTCAGGCAGTTTGCGCCGGGTGAAGGATATGCAACAGCGGATGCTGGAAGCTGCCATCCGGCCCCGCATTGGGTGAAGGCGGAGTGATTGGAGAATTCCCAATACAACAACGGCGCGACGTTCAAGTAGCCTTTGTAGGGCAGGTCAAAGGCGAACTGCAGACCTGCGACGACATCTCGCTTGGCGGGCGCCAGATAATTGTTCTCTGTGCCCATGTCCATGCCGACCTCAAATGAGATATTATGAAGCGGGCCTGCGCTGAATTGCCTGGTGTTGAAAAGCTCATTCCAACCCAGCGTTGAGCGAAACAATCCGTAGACTTCCGTTGCGCCGGCACAGTTGGCCGATCGGCTGATTCCTGTATTCGGATCGAAAATCGCACCCGCATTGGTGCAAGGCGCTGCAGGATCGTTGTGATCCGATTTGATGTAGGAAATCGTGAAGAAGTTTGTTCCGTATTGCCAGATGTCGAAATGCGTGAACGAGTAGTACTGCTTCGCTGTTTTGCCGTTGACGCTTCCGTCCGGACGGATCGAGTAGACTCCGGGATCCGTGCCGTTTGGTTGCCAGGAGTATGTGAAACGGTTGTCGATCAACGAAAAGAACGGAACGTCTACCGTTTTCTTGGCCACTTTGACCGGAGCGTCTGCCGCGTTTGCTGACGTGAAGAATGGTACCGTTACCGTCATCAACAAAGCGGCGCCGATTGAGTTCGCACGATGTAACATTTTTCCCCCTTGGTTATAAGATTTGTGAAATCCCTTGTTCTCTCACCCGCTTGTGGGCCGGCGGGGCCCGCGCTGAAAAAAGGCTTTCAGCCATATTTCACCTCCTCGTTGTGTTTCGTTTCGAAACTTATGCAGCGGTGCTTAGACACACTCTTCCTATCGCCCACGCCGAAAACCGGCGTAGGTGTTGCGGACAACACGCCTTATCGTTGGTCGATCTGTTGCTGAGCGGGCGTCTTCATCGTTATGAAGGGCGCCGTCCGATCATGGGCGGTATCTAGACCAAGTCGAACTGCTCAGCATCAATTGTCGAAGGATCGGTGATTTCAGAAATCACTTGCCCCTTTTGAAGAAGGATTATCCGGTCAGAAAGCGACTTCAGAAAATCGACATTCTGCTCAACCAAAATCATCGAAATAGCGTGCTTCTCTCGAACGGCTTTCAAGGCTTCGACGATCTCTTCTCGAATTGATGGTTGAATGCCCTCGGTGGGCTCATCAAGCAGAATGACCTTTGGCTGAGATATCAAACAGCGGCCAAGCGCAAGAATCTGCTGTTCGCCGCCTGACATCACGCCACCCAGTCGGTCGAGCAGCCCGCCAATTCGCGGCAGCAATGCGACGATCAGATCAACGTCGTTTTTCAATCGCCTGGCGCCGAGCGCTGCGACCTGCAAATTCTCTCGGCCCGTCAGCTTGGGATATATTTGGCGGCCTTGAGGGACGTATCCCAAGCCTGCGTGAGCTCGTGCCGCGACTGAGGAGCGAGTTACGATACCGCCTTCGAGGCAGATCTCGCCGCTCTTGACCGGAATGAGGCCGACAATCGTCTTGAGCAGGGTGGATTTCCCCATGCCGTTATGCCCGAACACTCCGAGAAATTCACCGGGATTCAGAGATAAGTTCACGCCATTGATGACGCCGATATCTCCATAACCAGAGAAGAGCGTTTCCACAGACAGCACGGACATCACGCCACCTGCTTTCCGAGATAGACGTCTTTCACGCGTCGATCATTCAGTACGACGCCAACATCGTCATCTGCAAGAATCTCTCCGCGATTGAAAACGGTGACGCGGCCGCCGATCAGTTTTATGAACTGCATGTCGTGCTCGACGACGATAACGGAATGGTTGCTGGAAAGATTTTTGATGAGGGCAGCTAGCCGCGTCGATTCAGCCTTGGTCATTCCGGCTGCAGGTTCATCCAGCAGGATCAGGCTCGGCCGTTGTGAAACCACCATGGCGAGCTCGACGAGTTGCCGATGACCGTGAGCGAGCTTGCCGACCGGCTGATGGATTACCTCGTTGAGGTGCATCGTGGAAACGATCTCTTCCAACCGGCTTTGCAGGTCGGCACCCGAGCACACACGCTGTAAGGCAAGCCGGACGTTCTCGAATGCCGTCAGACCATCAAAGACGTTCGGGACCTGGGTCTTGATACCGATACCCATTCTGGCGATCTGATGAGGCTGAAGGCCGTTGATCGGTTGCCCCTTAAAGGAGATGTCTCCTTCGGACGGCTGCAATTGCCCTGTCAGGCATTTGAAGAAAGTGCTCTTTCCGGCGCCGTTGGGCCCGATCACACAGCAATGTTCATTTTCTCCAATGGAGAAGGTCACTGACGAAAGAGCGACGACCCCTCCAAAGCGTTTGCTCAGATTTTTCACCTTGATCATCGGAGCGATTACCCTCTGCGTGTTCTGCGAACGATGCGGGCGAATGCATCCTGCAAAGCCGGCGCCAGACCGCTCGGTACGAACATGACAAAGAAGATGAGGATGGCGCCCAGCAGGAGTTCGGGGTTCAACACGCCGCTGGTGCCCAGCTTTGTTGATAGGAGTTGAATGAACAGACATCCGAGAAGCGGGCCGAGAAGTGTTCCCCGGCCGCCGATCAACACCCAAATGACGATCTGGGCTGTGTTGGAAAGGCTGAACATGTTGGGTGTCACCGTCAGACAATTCGCAAACAGCATTCCTGCGGTGCCCGCGATACCCGCACCAAGAATGAAGGTGATCAGCTTGATGATGCGGCTGTCGTATCCCAGCAGTTCTGCCCGTGTTTCATTCTCCCTGATGGCAATCATCACTTTGCCTGCACGCGATGCAAGGAAGAGGCGGCAAACGATATATGCTAGCGCCAGGCAGATGACGGCGATGCCGAAAATCGCTTCAGGCGACAGCGCATCGGCGGCACCCGGCAATGTGAGCTGGGGGGTGGACGGAATTCCGTTAAAGCCGCCGAGTGGAACTTGGCCGATGACATAGTTATCGCCAGCCGATCCATTCAGCAGCTGACTGAAGATCAACGAGACCGTCAGCGTGATCACGCCGACATAGACATCGCCAATTCGTCCCCAGAAGATAAAATATCCGAGGGCTGCGGAGAACACCATTGGCACTCCCAACGAGCACAGCACGCCCATCGAGGTGCTATCAAAGTTGATTGCGGCGATCGCATAGGAATAACCACCCAGTCCGAAAAAGGCTGCTTGCCCCAAGCAGAATATGCCGCCGTAACCCCATACAAGCCCGAGACTCAGCGAGAGCACGCAGAGGCTCACGAAAATCGTGGCATTAATGGTGGTGTAGAGATCGGCGACGAACGGAAATCCAAGGGCAGCGGCTGCGGCGATTGCAAGAACAAGTCCCGCCACCAGCCCTTCACCCATGAAGCCTTGAGCTGCCGGAAGGCTCTTCAAGCCCGCTGCGCCAGTATTAACGCTCATAGCGCGCCTCGTTTGAATCGGCTGGTTAGTCCGTTCGGCATGACCCGCAGCAAGACGATTGCGGATAGCAACAGGGCGACCTCTCCAAAAACGGGTGTGGCGACGAAAGTTACAATCGTGTTCACGACGCCGAATGTGGTCGCAACAAGTGCGCTGCCAACAATCACGGCGGGTCCGGCACAGATCACCGTGATGAATGCCTTTGCGACAAAGGCTAAACCCATTCCGGGTGATACCCCGGTGAGAGGTGCTATCAGGGCGCCTGCCAGACCGGTAATCGCGGCCCCGATGACAAAGGTAACGCAATAAATGCGGTTGGGATCAAACCCGAGCACAGCCGTAATGTCCGGGTTCTGCATGGCAGCTCGCGCGACCAGGCCGATGTCGGTCATCTTGAGAAAGACCGCGGAGCCGACAGTGAGAGCTGCTGCGAAAAAGATCAGAACGAGCTCATAGATACTGGTGGAATAAGCACCGATATGAACTGAGCCAAGCGGTGCTGAAATTCCGGTGACTGTGTTTCCGAAAATGACTGTGACTGCGCCCATCAGGAGCAAGCTGAGCCCCCAGGTGGCGAGCATCGTCTCGATGAGCCTGCCGTACAAATATCGAATGATTAGGCGCTCTACGACCAGACCGACTACAGCCACCGAAAGCGGCGCTACGATAAAAGTGGCTACCCAAAAATTCACCCCGGCATTCACCGACATCACCGAAGTATAGGCGCCAATCATCAGGAACTCGCCATGAGCGAAGTTAATCACCTTCATCATGCCGAACATAATCGCCAGCCCGATCGAAATCAGGATGAGCATGGCGATCGAGGATAGAGCTTGAATGATCAGAACGAGGGCGTAGTCCATCGAACGTGCCTATGACAGATCAAAAGGGGATGCGGCGCCCGGTCAATGCCCGCCCGGCAATGCGCCGGACGGGCAGGCTTCTCAGTTGCCTAGAACATACTGTTTGGTGTCATTCGGATTTGCTGCGAGGTCGCAAACCGCGGCCGTATCAGACGGCGGTAACTGGTCGTATTTCTCGAGCAGCTCGAAGGAGTGATTCTTGGCCTGCGCGATATAGATATCGTGCGAAACGTGATGACACTTGCCATCTACCGTCACCGGGCCGCCGGGGCCGTTGTAAGTGAGGTTGCCTTCGAGAGCCTGGATGACCTTATCCCGATCGAAAGTGCCCGCTGCTTTCACCCCTTCGGCCCACAGCTTCGGGGCGTAGTAGCTCATCGCCGGCAGTTCATTGATCGGCGAACGGTCGGTGCCCGTCACCTTTGCGGCCCTGGCGACAAATTCCTTGTTTTGTGGCGTATCGATTTCCGGGAAATAGGTGGCGCTGGTCAGAATGCCATTATGCTCGGCAGGATTTGTGAAGAGCTGCTCGTTTCCAGTGCCAAAGATCGTCGATGCCAAACCGATACGGCCGGACATGCCGGCGGCCGTCCATTGCCGGAAGAAGCCGATGTGATTGCTTCCGACGAGGTCTGCCATCACAAGATCCGGCTTGATCGACTGGATCTTTTTCAAAGTCGGCCCAAAGTCTGTCTGTTCCAGCGGAAAGAATTCCACTCCCTCGAACTTGCCGCCGTTCTCCTCCACGACTTTCTTATGCCACTTGCTAACGATGTGGCCGAAATTATAGTCGGCAGCGACTGTGTAAACGCGCTTGCCGAATTTCTTCATCGCGTAGGGGACGATCTTGACGGTCTTCTGACCCGGTGTCGTTCCGAGGCAGAAGATATTCCGATCACATACGCCGCCCTCATATTGAGTGCTATAGAAAAGCAACGTTTTGTAGCGACGCAAAATCGGACGAATAACTTCGCGCGATGCTGACGTCACTGCGCCAAACACCGCTGCGACTCGATAGCGCGTCGCGGCCTCGGTCGCATACTGACCATAAAGCTGGTTATTCGACTGGGTATCAAAGTTGACGAGTTCAATTTTTCTGCCAAGCAGGCCGCCGGCCTGGTTAATCTCGTCAATGGCCATCGCAACCATGCTTGCCATCGGCTTGCCGAGAATATCCAGAACGCCGCTGACGTCGTGAATTGCCGCGACTTTGATCGTGTCGTCGGCAAAAGCGTACTTGCTGATAAATGGCGCTGCTACAATGCCGGTCGTTGCCTTAAAGAAAGTCCTGCGATGCATCATTCCCATTAGCTCCTCCCGTTTTTTAGATTTATTCGAACGTTGAAAGTCCCTTCAGCTCCTGTCCAAAGGACGGGAGATCCTCGCGCGATATCACGCAATGAACGCCTTTCTCGCGATCGACTGTTTGCGTGATCCGCAGATCGGCTGCTATCGAGCAAAGCGTGTATGCATCCTGTCGAGAGAGCCCCGATATCTCGGCGATCAGGGCGACCATCTGGCTCAGAGCGATTTCGGCCGCGTTATCGAGGCTTGGATGAAATCCCATCGTAATGAGCGCGGTGCTCGTGATGCCGATCGGTAGCTTGCGGTTTTTCTGTTTTTGCAGTTGCAGTGTGAATGTGCCCGCCAGTGCTGTCTCAATGGCAGTGAGACAGACCTCTCCGTCTCCCTGCAACGCGTGTCCGTCGCCAACTGAGAAGAGGGCGCCTGAAACAAAAACCGGAAACAGGAGAGTTGTGCCGGCCACGAATTCTTTGTTGTCGATGTTGCCACCAAAAACGCGCGGTTCGACCGAGGAAAGCTTGCCGAAGCTGGGTGGGGGAGCCACGCCGATATTGCCAAAGAACGGCCGACACTTCATGCGCCGTCCCCACGGCAGCGTGACGGTTTGGTCTGACGTATCTATTGGCAGATGGAGACGCCGGGCTTCGGGAAATTCGTGCGGCAGCGTGCCGTGCAGAGGCAGTTGAAGATTCCATCCCCAGTTCTGACGCAGCGTTATGTCTTCAATTCGAACTTCGAGAACATCGCCTGGCTCCGCCCCCTCCACATGGATCGGGCCAGTCAGAAGGTGCGGGCCGGGGCCGCGTCGAACGTTCGCCAAGACTTCTTGATGGTCTTGCAAAACAACGAAACGTTCGTCTTCAGGCAGATCTTCCGGCTCACCCGAGAGCGTCTCGATCCTGATAGAGTCGCCGGATTTGACCGAGAGCACCGGTGGAATACGCGCATCCCATTCGCCCCAATGTACGGTCTTTGGGCTTGCGGAAAGGTGATGACGCTCCATGGGTGGTCAACCTGCTTGTCTGGCGTGTCCGCAAGTCTCCACCGAGACCGGCTACGCTTCGTGCAGGGACCTTACAACCTTATCACACACTGTCAACTATACAGCACATCTCTCGACGGAGGTTTTCCCAAGTCCAAAGCCGCCTAGATAATAAGGCTTATTGGCAGCCAAGGAGGAGCGCGACAGCCTTGCCCAGGAGTTGTTCAAACTCAATTGTAAAAATGAGGTCTGCCATCCGCAGGAAACGCGATTTGGCTATGACGCTCGGAGAATTGGACAAAGGCAGCGCGGTGACTCGCAACATTGGCGGTCATCGTTCAAAGGGCTCGAGTATTTAGCTTCCGTTGCTTGGACTGGTGCTATCGGGTTTTGTCGGAGGCAGGCCTTCGCCGTCCACAAGGTTCCTGCTACAAATGAAAGGAATCAAATGGCCAGATCCAGGACGCTCGAGGCTTCAGCTATAGCACTAGGCAACGACGACTTGATCGAGCCAAACAATACGAAAAAGCGAGCCTCAAAAATCAAAAGTCCGAAAACAAAGAACAACACGGAATCGGAGCTCGGCGGTTTCTACGTGGGTGAAGTCGCCGAACTGCTCGGTGTCTCGTCAAGTAAAGTCCGGCAGTGGGACAAATATGGCCTGCTTGTCACTTCGCGCACCGATGCAGGCTATCGAATCTATCCCGCAGACCAACTTGAGCGGATGCGGCAGATAAGAGATCTCGCCAGTTCCGGCGTGAATCTGGCCGGTATCAAGCTTGCCATTGCAGGACCCGACGCTCACGGCAACTCGGCGACGACGATTCCTGTCGGTCTTGGCGCCAAGCTTCAAAGCTTGCGACGGAGGAAGCAGATCAGCTTGCGCCAGCTTGGTGTATCGACCGGTTTAAGCGCCTCATACATCAGCGCGGTAGAACGCTCGCTCAGCAAACCGTCATTCGAGGCACTTCTGAAGTTGGCGACCGCTCTGGATTCCAACGCAGTCGCGTTGCTGGGCGGCGATTTCGTGCCTGACAAGCTTGTCGTGAAGACAAGCGAGAGACGGCCGCTGGACATCAATCTGGACGGTATCGAGATTCAGCAACTGTTTCGTACCAACGGAATGCTTGAATCGTTGTTGTTTATTCTTGAGCCAGGCAGTCATAGCGGCGAAAGTTATGGCCACCAGGGTGAGGAATTTCTGTTTGTTCTTGAAGGCAGGCTGGATATCACGCTGGACGAGACGGAGGATTACGTTCTCGAAGCGGGCGATGCGATGACCTTCGCAAGCCACCGGCCACACAAGTACGGAAACTCGACCGACCAGGCGACCAAGGTGCTTTGGGTGAATACTCCGCCAACGTATTAGCGTGCGACGCTAGGTGCGCCCGAACCTACGCAAAAGATCTTGTTGTCTGACTCGAATCCGGCGGGGCACATGGCAAAGGCCCTGTTATCTATCTCAAATACGCTGATAGCGTTGATAATTTTCCCTGTTCTCTTTCCGAGAAGACCCGGAAAAGCTGAGAGGAGGGCGCTATCCGGAAAGACTTACGCTTCAAGGAGCGCGAACTTGCTGTTTTCCCTGCAAAAATCCCTGTTTGCAGGGAATTTGTTCGGAGAAGGGTACTATCGGCACCCCGCCCCAGACAGTCAGATCGCGATCCAAGGTATCGAAGAACTGGAGAAATCCCCGGGAAACAAAATCAGGCCGGCTCTCCGCGCAGGCGTCGCGGAGGTTGCGAAGAACACCAAGGCTGTTCCTTAGGGTCGTAACCGAACTGTTGACCATCGAGGAGACGTCCCGCCCATAAAGGCTGAAGATGACTGACGCCAGTCAGGCGGTTGATCGTCTAACCCGATTTCTTAATGCGTTGGGTTCGTTTAGAAGTTGTATCGCCGGTGAATATGTCGTGGCGCGTCAGTTCTCGATAAAGCTGGGCCCGGCTGATCCCGAGCATCGTTGCGGCCAGCGCTTTATCGAATCCCGCCTTTACCAGTGCCTCCTGGATGGCTTGTGATTTTTCCGAGCGCAAACGATTTTTGAGCTTGGCGGTCTGGCTGCCGGCATTCTCGGATAATTCATCCTTTATATCGCGTGTCGCAAAGTCGATTGAGCCGTCGACCAGGAAGCGAGACAGTGCACTTTCAAGTTCGCGGACATTGCCCGGCCAGTCGTGAGCGAGAAGCATCTTCATCTTGGACGGTGGAAGCTTGCGTAGGGACAATCCGCTGCTGGCGGCAAGCCGAGGCAGGATGCGTTCGATCAGCTCAGCCTTGTCGGCTCGCTTTCGCAATGGTGGGGTCGTGATCCGCAACACGTCGAGCCGGTAGAAGAGGTCTTTGCGGAATTGCCGGTCTGCGACCATCGATTGCAGTGACCGGTTGGTGGCGCAGATGATACGGGTGTCGATCTGGATCGGCGAAAGACCGCCGACGCGCACGATTTCGTTTCCCTGCAGCGCCCGCAACAGATTCGATTGCAGCGAGAGTGGCATATCGCCGATCTCGTCAAGGAATAGCGTCCCTCCCTTTGCGAGTTCAAATTTTCCGGGCTTGCCGCGTGAGCGTGCGCCGGTGAAGGCCCCGCCTTCGTACCCGAACAATTCGGCTTCGATCAGCTCCTGCGGGATGGAAGCGCAGTTCATCCACACGAACGGACCACGCGCGCGGTCGGACAGTCGGTGGATCGCCTGGGCGGCGAGCTCCTTGCCGGTGCCAGTTTCTCCTTCGATCAAGACCGGTAGGGCCGTCGCCGCCGCGGCACGGATATCTTCACGCATTTTATCCATAATGACGCCGCGTCCGATGATGTCATCGATCGAGTGGCGCGCTATCCATGGGGTTTTCGCATTGTTGATCGCAAGTTCATTGTTCGAGAGCTTGCTGTAAGTGCGGCGGAGCGCTTCAAAATCCGAGAATAGTGCGAGGCCGAGCGCGCCGACGATCTCACCGTCCTGCAGCACCGGGACCTGCTTGGTGATCAGCCTATGACCGCGGACATTAAGTGGAAAGCCGACGACCGCGCTCTCGCCGCGCGCAACGAGGTGTAGCCGTGTTTCATGCGAGACGACATCGGTGATCTTGCGGCCTATGAAGTCTTCCTCTTCGCCCCCAAGCAGTTTGCAATAGGGGCGGTTGATCAGAACCACGCGACCTTCGGTGTCGACCGCGACCAGGCAGTCCGAAACATGATCCAGGACAGTGCGCAGGAAGCGCGCTTCGTCGGCGGTCGAGTTTTGCCAGGTCGGAAATGGCATGGGCGATGCCTCATCCATCAAGTCTCATAAGTGAGATGACATCGTCTCAGATGCGAGATTGTTGTCAAGGCGATGGGCTCGCCAAGCCGTGTGATCGATGCCTGTGTGTGACGCAAAGCGACGACTTATCAAATAGATAGCAATTTAATAGCGGCCCGCCCGGTGGCTGGCATGGTCGTTGCTAACTCCTCTTGGGACGGCAAAGCGCTTAAACAAGAGGAGACAAGATTGATGCCCCAGCGACGTCCGGTTGAAGTGCGTTCAGTTTTGGTCGGCGACATGGTTGTGCAGGTCTCGGGCGAGGGGCCGGCGCTCGTTTGCATCCACGGCTTCACGACAACAAGTGAGTTCTGGAGAGAGCAGGTCGCTGAGTTCTCCCGCGATCACATGCTTATCCGTCCCAATCTGCCCGGACATGGCGTGTCGCCTCATCCGGAGGGTCGGGACTATACGATCGAAGCCTTCGCGGGCGATATCGAGAAACTGTTCGATTATTTCCGCATTGATCGGGCCGTGCTGGTCGGCCTGTCGATGGGCGGAACGATTGCGCAACATTTTACCCTGAACAATTCAAATCGGCTCAACAGCCTCGTGCTCGTCGGCGCAACGCCGCACGGCCTGGGGCCGGATGTCAACGCTGACAACGTGCTGAGAGCGATCGATGAGGTCGGTATTGCACGTTCGAGCCAAGACGTGATCGACCGTTCGTTTGCCGCCACCACGGCGGATGCAATCGTTCAATTCGCCAAGCACGAAGTCATCCAGACGCCGGATTTTGTCGCGCGCGCCGCTATCCAGTCGTTGAACGCCGCTGACTCACGGCCATGGCTTAAAGCCATCGATGTGCCCACCCTCGTTGTCGTTGGAGAAGACGACATCATCACGCCGCCTGCCGAATCAAGACAGCTCGCGGCGGGCATCCCGTCGGCAAAGCTCTGCGTCATCAAGCAGGCGGGGCACTTCCCGATGCTCGAGCAGCCTGCGGTCTTCAATCCGGCATTGCGCGGGTTTCTGTCGGAACTGCGATGCGAGCAATCAGCATCATAAAGAAATGATTCATAAAATAGAATGGGAGGAGACCAATGACAACATCGACCTATCATGACGAAGCGTTGCCTGCCTCGACCGCGGAAATACGGAAGGTTGTCCTCGCCGCGGCGCTCGGCACGGTTTTCGAGTGGTATGATTTCTTCGTGTACGGAAGCCTCGCCGTCATTTTCGGGGCGATGTTTTTCCCGAAGGGCAATGAAACGGCCGCATTGCTCGCAGCTCTTGCAACCTTTGGTGCGGGTTTCGTGTTGCGTCCTTTCGGCGCGATTTTCTTCGGCCGCCTTGGCGATATGATTGGCCGCAAATATACTTTCCTCGTCACCATGCTGGTGATGGGTCTTTCCACCGCGGTGATCGGCTTTCTGCCGACGTTCGAGACGA
>Ga0209960_1002496_pt1 | contig 18192 bp, 22 predicted proteins | sample ThiBiot_500_plan_2_FD_183947 | JGI IMG/M metagenome (GOLD analysis project Ga0209960, IMG submission 183947) | Wastewater bioreactor microbial communities from Cape Town, South Africa - Thiocy_expt_500_plan (SPAdes) | ecosystem: Engineered > Bioreactor > Thiocyanate-remediating >...
TTTTTTAAAAAAAAAAAAAAAAAAAAAAAAAAAAAAAAAAGAAACTTGTCCATCATCAACATCAACTTATTCATCTTCTTTCAACTTCATTCAATATTTCAATTTATTATTCAATTTCAACTTTTAAATTTAAAACTTTTAAGAATTTTTGAGAAAAATTAATTCAAATTTTTTTTTTTTTTTGAACTTTTTTGAAAGATATAGATAAAGGAGTAAAAGTATGGATTTCTTTGGTTGGTTGGTGAATAAACCAAAGAGGATAGCTTCACCCCAAGAGCAATTATTAGATGACTGGCATTATGTTCATAAGAGATTCTTTCAAGAAAATACTGGAGGAATGATGAATGTCTCACAAACTCAAATCCCTGGAAGACTTCATCGAATTGTTAAAATTTTATCGGATGAGGAAAGTAAGAAGAAGGAGAGGAAAAGAGAAGATGGTGTTAATGGTAAATCTTTTATTATTAGATTCTTTCTTCTTCTTCTTCTTTAAACAAAATTTAATCATCAACATGAATCAATCAACCAATTACTCAATTTATTTTCCTTGTTTTTTTTTTTTTTTTTCAATTTTTTAATTTATTAATTAATTATTTTGGTTTAGTTTGTATGGAAACCTTTCTTAATCAAAATATAATGGAAGGATTATATGATTTAAGTCAAATGAATTTTCCAGCGGGATTATTAAATGAAGTGATTAAAACTTTTGGATCATTAATTACAGAATTAGATCGAACTTTTATGGTTCAAGGAAGGATTCATGTTCCAATTTTTAATCTTTTAAAATATGTCATTGCATTAAATGAGATCACTGAACAAACAGAAAAAGAGTTGGTTCAATTAATGTTTGGGATGTCTTGTCGTCTCCTTGAGTACCCAGATTTATTAAATATTTTATTTCAAGAGAGGAGAGTGGATAATTCAAAATTCAAAGGAAAGGGTGTAGGATCCACTTCAAATGTAAATAAAATTGAATTCAATGTAGAGCAAGATTACCCACTATTTAACTACTTACTACATTTTGTACATTATGAAGGACAAACTGGAGATTATGCTCGAACTGCTCTACTCTTTTGTTTACAGACAGCAAATAAAATTGTTGAGGATTATATTATCAATGAATCAAATTTTTTTCAAGTAATGGTTAGTGTTCTAGGTGCAAGATTTACTTCCCTTTCCCCTCAACTTGATAAAGAAGGAAACTTAAATCGATTTCTTCATTCATTGGAGTTTTATCAAAAGGCTATTAATGAATCAACTCCAAGAATTTCTTCACATTTATTAGAATCAATTGAAATTTATTTTTTTCATGACCTCGTTATTCCAAGACTTGGTTCAAATAACATTCGTGACCATGAACTTGAAACAATTACTTACTATGTTGAAAAAATGCTTCAAATTATTTCTAATCATCACCTCTCAAGTCGCTTTGTTGGTTTACTCTTAGCAAAAAATCCACCAGAGATAGTTGCTCACAAAAAAAATTCTCAATTCTATTTAAATGTTGAATATTTACTTCAAACAACTTCAACTCTAACTCAACCCTTAGCAGATATAGTTGGTCCCTTTTTAACTTTTCAAAGCACAGATTTAAAATTTCGAAATTCTTTATTTGAAATTCTATTAAGTAGATTAAAAGAACCTTCTGAACTTGTTCAAGAATCAACTTGGGGATTATTTTATACATTACTTTCATCTCATTCTTCACTTGCTATTCCAATTTTACTTTCTCAAACACTTCAAACAGTTGAAAATCATCCTTTTCCTGGTTTTTTTTTCTTTTTTTTTTGTGAATTTTAATTTTTAATTCTTTATGAATGAATTTAATTAAAGTTAGTCTGCATTTTATTTTATTTATTTTATTTTATTTAATTCAAACTAACGAAATAATTAATATCTAAATTAGTGAAAAGTGGAAAAACAAGAACAGAAGAAATTCATCGATATTTAAATTTAATACCTTATATTTCTTCAAGAGATTATGAAATTCATGGATATGATGATTATTTAGTTGATATCCAAGAAACTATTCTTCCAAAGATTGAAAAAATTCAAAAAGGTATTTCACTTTTGATTTCAATAAAAAATAAAAAAAAATAAAATAAAGATAAAATAAAATAAAGATAAAATAAAATAAAAAAATTAGATGAAAAAATGAAATCAAAAGATGAAATTAAAGATATTCCTTCCTCTTCTTCAAGTCAAGAATCAGAAGGAACAGACTTTTTTTTAGAAATAGTAATAGGAACAGTAGAAACATTTTTAAAAAACTCATTTGATGTAAATTTAATGGTAACTGGTATTATCACACAATTTTTATGTAATCCTGAGATTAGAATCTTGGAATATCTATTAGATCCAAATATGATGTATGATCAATTTCCTTTATCTTTTTATGCTATTTTATCCAAAATTTCAGGTGAAATTGTATCTCTCTTACAAAGGTATTTTTATTACATCTATTTTTTATTTTATTTTATTTTATTTTATTTTTTCATTTTTCTTTGAGATAATAATAATAAATCAAACTAGTTCTCCTTATCATCAAGAAAATTTAGAAATTGTTCGTAATTCAATGGATGTATCAATGGGAAATCAAAGAAAAGATCCTTTATCAATAATGGATTATGGAGAAGAGAGGTTGATGAAGAATATAATTATTTTTGAAGAATTTATGAAAGAAATCACTGCGATCATGCAAGTTCATTTATTATTTGGAAATCAACAATTAAATTATATGGAATAGAAATAAATAAATCCATTCTTGCTTTGTTTGTTTTTTTTTTTTCAAAAAAAACTTGGCTACCCAAAAAAAAAAAGAAAAGAAAAGAAAAAAAACTTTTATAATTATAATTCAATCTTAATAATTTGTGCTTCTTAAAGCTTGCAAAGCTTTTTCCAAATAATCAATTGCAGTTGGAACATCTTCATAATTTAAAGCTGACATAGCAAATTTACAATGTTTTTGAACATTTGCGATTAAAGTTGGATCAATTCTTGAAAATTCTTCATCTGAGTCACTTTTTGAATATCTTTTGTTTTTGGGAGCTTGATGACTTGATTTTGGTTGTTGAGGTTGTTGAGGCTGTTGTGGTGGTTGTTGAGGTGGTGGTTGACGTCGTTGAGGTTGTTGGGGTTGTTGAGGTTTTTGAGGTTCTTCATCTTCACTATCACTTCTATTAAAATTACTTTGGCCAAAATTGCTTTGATTATTTTGATAATTAGTATTTTGGAAATTGTTTTGATGATTTTGACTTTGATAATAATTATTTTGGAAATTATTTTGATGACTTGGATTTTGGTGATTAAAATTGAGATTGGAGAAATTTTGATTGAAATTTTGATGATCACTTTCTTTTGGTGCTCCATCTCCAATATTTGGAGGAAGATTTGGATCACCTCCTGGAGGACCTGGAGTTGGTTTTCTTCCTTCTTTAATTGCTTTAATAATATCACTAGCTTTCCATTTTGCATAACGTTGTTTTTCTGAGATCTAAATAAAATAATAATAAAAGGTTTTAAAATCAATAAATGAATGAAGAAAAGGAATATACTTCTGAGGGAAGTTCACCAAAATTCTTTAATACATCAAAAAAGTTTGATGAAAAGAGGAATTTTTTAGCAGTTTTACTAGTTTTTTTTTTCAAAAAAATTTTTTTAAAAAAATATCAAGAGATGAAAGGAAAGAAAATAAGATATGTAACAAGTAAATAAAAGAAAATAAAATTTTACTCTGTGGCTTGACCAGAACGATCTTCATTATCTGCTTGAAGAAAGATTCTATAAGCGAATTGTTTTACATATTCTTTTCCTATCTCATCAGTTGGCATTTGACTTCCTGATTGTTGAAACTCTTTCTTAGTCTATTGATTGATTGATTTGTTATTTATTGATTATTTATTTATTTTTTTAAACTTTTATCGAAAAAAAATAATAATAATGAAGATGGATTTTTGTTTAACCTCTTCGAGTTGATCCATTATCTGCATTAACTGCATTTGCGTTGAATTTTTATTTGTTGGGGTAATCAAAGACATTCCCAACTTCACAGCATATAATCGACCTAAATATCAAATAAAAATCCATTAAAACAATAATTCAAAAATGCATAAACAATTTTTTTTAAAAAATAAAACAGAATAAAAAATAAAACAGAATAAAACAAAATAAAGAATAATTCAAAAAGTAATAAATAAATATAATAAATCAATACAATAGTATGCCATCAATGGTTCTCTTTCGTCCAATTCTTTTGCTCTATTGAGGTAAGGCAACAATGGCTTAAAGTCTCCTCCTATCTCCATCTTGTTTTCGTCTTCTATTTATTTTATGAAAAAAGCTCAATTTTAAATTTAAAAAAGAATAGTAAATTCAAATTATTAACCTTCTTAGATTATTATTTTGCTGAGAGTTTTTTAAAAAAGTTTGGTCTCAGTTGAAACTATAAAGCTTATGGACTTCAATTCAAGATTGTGGAGTCTCCTTTCTGTTTTATTTCGTTGTTTTGTATTTATTTTGAAAGAACAATTTTTTCCCTGTTTTCTTTTTTTTTTCTTATTATTATTTGATTTTTTTCAAATTGATTTTATTCATAAAATAGGATGAGTTGATACAAGTTTTGAAGAAGCTTTTATATATAAGCTCAAGATTCAAGAATCAAAGTATTTATAATTATTGAGTTGCGTTAATAAGTGATTCTGTAATTGACAAATCTCTTGGCTCTTTTTTTCTTTACCAATTATATAAATATGATATTGGAAAAAAGTTTTTTCAACTTGTGAGTTGCCGAAATAGCTCAGTCGGGAGAGCGTTAGACTGAAGATCTAAAGGTCCCTGGTTCAATCCCGGGTTTCGGCAATTTTTTTTTCTTTCTTTCTCTTTTTATTTTTTTTCTTTCTTCTTTTTCTTTCTTCTTTCAAAACATATCCATCAATTATTTATTGAATTGACATGAACGGCTTTTGTCTTTAGTCTGCTCAAAAAAAATTTTTTTCCCCTTTTTTTGAAGGGAGGGAAACATCCGAGTTGTTCTCCCTGTTAAAATGATTGTGATTGGCCAAAAGTCACGTGCCATGGAATAACGGTGGATTCAAAACCATCAAAATTCAAATACACTACGAAAGCTGAGCGATTTTTTTTCCCAAATTTCAGGAGCCCACGTGGATGAGAAAGAGTTATCTTATAAATAGAGAGTTATCTTATAAAAGGCGATCAGATCGAAATTCCTTTTTTGAACCTTTTTTTTTGTTTCATTTCATTTTGTTTTCTTTGTGTGCTCCTCAGGTGTTTAACTTCGAGCTGTTGAAGAATGAGAAAAAGTTGACAAGAAAAGTTTAAGAATATCACCTTATTAAACTCAATTTCTTTCTCTTCCCAATGGTGTGTTTTTTATTGAATTTTATCATTGGTTCATTAATTACTTTTTGCTTCAACTTACATTCAATTTTTTTGTATTTTTGTGCAAAAACAAGAGAAAAAAGTAATTAGTAAAATATTCACAAAGTCCAATAAAAAATACACCATAAGATAGGAAAGGATCTCAACTACTCAATTCAAGATTTTTTTTATTTTGAAAGCTTCATTATGTGAAGAAAACAATGGTTGAAAACAAACACTTTTCAAAAAAAAATCAAAGGGAGGAGAAAAAAAGACGCCATTTTTATTTTTTTCTCTAAGTGCGATTCCAAGAAAGTGGGCGAATTCTGAAAATCTTTGTTTTGAAATCTGGGAAAAAAAATCGCTCGGCTTTCGTTGTGATAATTGAGGGATCCGAGTAAAGATCCGATTTTTTCTCGTTGTCTCGGAAGTATCGAGAGTTTCGAGTTCGAGACGAGAATTAGAAAATAGTAATCGATTTGGATCTTCTGAGAAAAGTTTGTGCACTGACCAACCATGTAATAGTAAAATAATTTTGAAAAGTCGGTTTGTAAGAATCTTTTGTATTACAATTTCCACTCACACGAATAATAAACAAAACATAGGAGTCACGTTAGTCAACAAAGGACAAAGGTGATCTCGTGTCTTTTTTTTTTTTTCTTTCGTTTTTTTTTGTTTAAATAGTTTCTTTTTTTTGAAAAAAACAAAAAATTATTTCATTCGAATTTGGCAAAAAAAAAACATGTCGACATTAACCCAGGAAGGAGTCATGGCTGGTTATTCAGACTGTGGGCAAGAAATTAGTCGTTTAGCAAAAGCAGTTCAAAAGTTTTATGAATACCAAAACTTTTTAAACCCTAATCTAGCAGCCCAACTTCTCAAAACCATTTGGCAAGTACATGGAAAACCAAATTGGAAAAACAATCTGACATTGAATAATGACCTGGGGAACTTGTCGAGACTTCACCTTCGGACTTTACACTCTGCTCTAGCAAACCAAGTTTTCCAAGTTCAAGAACGAACAGTGTTATATCGAAATTGTTACACAACAAGTAATGGAGAATTAAAGTTGGATGAATTTCATGTTCCCCAGTCCACCACTGCTTGTAAGAAGTACAAGGCTGTCATGCACACTAAGATGGAGAATCACACCCCAGCCGCTATGTACACTTTTATAGTAGAAAAAGGTGTTCCTCTTTTACCAACCCTTCCTTTATTAATTGGCCAATTTGGAACTCTTGAGGAAATGGAAGTATTAATTCCTCCCTTTTACCTTTCTACTTCTCTGGATTTCGCGGTAGATGAGAAGAAAAAATGTGTCATCCTGAAATTAAAAGAAAATGTCGATTTTTTGTATTCTTGTCAATTTTCTTTTTTTCGGATAAATAAATAAAGTTTTCTCTGACTACAATTTTATTTTTCTGAAAGTTATAAAGTGAACAAGTATATTTAATGCTCCATTCTGTCCCATTATTCATTCGAAAAAAAAATTTTGAAACATTTTTTATATTTTATTGAATTCAATTATATCTTTTTATTTTATTTTTATTTTATGATTACAATTGTCTTCCAACAATTGTAATCATAAAATAAAAAACCTGTGCTTGACTTCAGTTTTTGTTTCAAAATCAAAATGAAAGAAAATAAAATGGCGGAAAAAAAAAAGCAGTTTGAAGTTGATGTTTTTTCTTTTTCTTTTTTCTTTTTCTAATTAAATAGAAAAACTTCTTTCACTCATTTCTCATCCATTTGTGATCCAATTTTCAAAATAAAATCATTTTTAATTATTGATGTTAAATTTTCTTTCTTTTGGTACCTTTTTTGTGATATACAATGGTGTATTTCACGAAATCACACACACATACAAATTTGCATTTTAGCTGGCCTTGACTCAAAAAATTGTGGGTCAAATCAAAAACGGTGAAAGCAACCTGATTTCGTGAAATACACACACACATACAAATTTGCATTTTAGCTGGCCTTGACTCATGTTCAAATCAGTCTATCGATCCTTTTTTTCTCATGAAATAAATATACTGTCTCAATATTCTTTGTCTTTTTTTTATTTTATTCTTTTAACCCTTTCACCGTTTTTGATTTGACCCACAATTTTTTGATTTTGACCCACCCATACTCTAATTCTCACAGCATTTGAGTCCCTTCTCGTACAATAATAAAATTAACATTAAAATTTTGTACTTTCAATTTCCTTTCGAATGGTATCTTTTATATAAAAATTGGGTTGTTGGTTCATTTTTTTGAATAGTTTTTCTTTTGGGTCTATGTTTTCAAAAAGTTGAAAAGGAATCATACATTCGATAGAGCATTGAATTTTGAAAAAACTCTTATAATACATGGTGACCATTTTTTGAAATTTTGTTGTTGAAAATGAACAGACTTGAAAATCAAGGATTTCTTCTAATTAAAAATTTCTAATTAGAGACGCCATTTTTTTGTTTTTTTTTTCATCAAAAAAATGGCGTTTTCTGATTTTTTCGATCAAAACATGGCGGTTTTCTTATTTTTTGATCAAAAAAATGGCGTTTTTTCTTTTTTTTTTTTTTTTAGAAAAAAAACACTCATTCCCTGACAATTAAAAAAAGTGAATAAAATCAAGCTTTGTATATATTGAAATGATACATTTTATAAAATTTTAGTAGCTGAATCGATTGATACATTTCTTTTTAAAAAGTGTTGAAAAAATTGGGGTTTTTTTGAAATTCGAAAGAAAAAATCTGGGTTTTGGGTCATCTTGACCCACAAAACGGAGAAAGGGTTAACCTTTAAAAATGTATCTCAATTTCAAATTATCCAACCCTGACAAAAAACAAAAAGCTGTTGAAAAAGCTCGTAAATCAAGAATCAGAAACAAGGAACAAAAAATTGCGACACAAAAAGAAAATGAAAGTCTTCAAATGAGTCAAATGGAATTGATGCAAGAACTGAATAATCTTCAAATCAAAAATCTTGAATTAGAACAAATAAACAAAAGCCTTCAAATCAAGAGTGTTGAATTAGAACATGTTAACAATCATATTATAATCTTCAGGTCAAGAGCAAGGAATTAGAGCAAGAAATTCAAAATCTTCAAAAAATTTTCAGCTAGAAGCAAATGAATTCCCAACGTTCACACTCAAATTCAACTCTAAAAGCAATTAACTTCTCTAAACAAGCAACACTCGATATTAACAACACAATCGTCATGAACATTTCCAATTGTCTCCAAACTCTTCCTCCTCGTTCACCACTTAGACAACCATTAATTTTCTATGTCACAAAAAATATTCCAAAACAACAATCACAATTATTACTGAACATTTCAAGCTCAACTTATTTAGCTAAACGAGGAAAGGGAGCTTTCTTTAAAACATTAAAATACACTCCAAAGAGTCACAAACAAAAAATCGGATCTTTAAGAAATTTCAGAAGACAAACTTTAACAAACAAGAGACTTTATGAATTATATTTGAACAAAAATCAAGTTCCTTCAATCCCTCCTCTTAGCAAGTCTTCGTTTATTAAGCTTCTAAAAGAAGAAAAAATCCATCATTCTAAGGATGCCTCTGGATGCGATAAATGTCTTAGGCTTGAAGTTTTAGAAAGAAAGGAAATTAGAACTCCAGAAGAAGAAAAGGAAATGAAAAGTCTTAGAGAACATAAAGAAAAATTGATAGAACAATATCGTTGCTATCTTGAAGTTAAAAATGACATTGCAAATGGAGATTCTCCATTAAAACAAGCAATATAAAAAGATGTTACTCCACTATTACAGCCTTCTTGGTTTACCTCAACTCTTTTCTCATTTAGTAATATTTTTACAACTTCAATATCCCCCACTTCACAAGCACGATAGAAATTTATGTTAGGGTCATCATTTTCGAGATCCATTTATTCTTTTGATTTATTGCAATTAAATTGAATAGATAAGAAATCCAAACTTTGAATTCTGATTGAGTTAGTTCTGAGTCTGGTAACTTGTTTTTTTTTTTTTTTTTTTCAATTCGAAGTTCATCAAAAGTCAGGAGTGTAACAAAAGCTTTTGTTCAAGAAAACCATTGCAGTGACATCTTTTATTAAAACAAATTGAAAGCTTTGTTTCTTTGATAGATCGAGTTACAATTATTAAAAAAAATAAATGAAAGTGAGTTCTTTAAAATCGAGTCTTGTGACTTTGAAACTAAGTGACTTGAGATGAAATCAAGGGACAGAAGAAAAAAAAAGAAAAAAAAAGTTGAGCCCCGTGAGAGATTTAGAAGACATTTTTTAATTAAAACAACTCAAGCAAAAGGAGACTTGTATTTCATTGAAAAAGAAAAAGAAGAAGAAGAAGAAGAAGAAGAAGAAGAAAAAATTAAAAAAAAATGAAAATTAAATTTTTTAAAAAAAAGAAAAATGGAAAGAATAGATAGACCATCCCATACATTTTGTAAGCAAAGAAGTTCTAATAGATTTCAAAACTATGGTCTTGTTTCAATTTGATAAAAAAGGTGATTATAAAAAACAATTTGAATTGAACAAAAAACATTTTTCAAATCCAACTTTTCCTTTGAAACTTTTCTTTTGAATATTTTTATTGAAGACAAAAAATCAAAAATTGAAGATCTTCTCTGTTCAAAAACTTTTTGAATTGTTTATCAGGTGCTCCATTTTTGATTTTGATTTTGATTTTTTGAATTGAAAACTGAATTTTATAGTTTTATAGTTTCGATTTTTCATTTTTCAATTTCTTTCTTCTTTATAATAGAATAGAATGGAATAGAATAGATTTAGATTTAGATTTTTATAATGAATGTTTAATATAAAATGGGAGGTTCAATCTATTTTTTTCCTCTTGTCAAAAAAAAAAATGAAAAATGAAAAATGAAAAAAAAAAAAAATAGGAGAACGAATCAACCAATCGATTGTGAGATCAGTGCGTTTCCCAAAAAAAAGGGAGTTGAAAATAGAAGAAAAAAAAACTCTTTTTTCATTTTTCATTTATGCAATAACCCAAAAATCCGCTCAAAATCCATTCAAAATCCATTCAAAATCTAACTCAAAACTCACCTAAACTCGACTCAAACTCTTCTCAAAACCTCTTAAAATCATATCACATTCAACGATTTTTTTTGTTTGTTCCACCTTTGTTTTGAGCGAAAAAAAAAAAAAACAATGAAAATAACAACAAACACATACAACACTATTTGAAATCAATACTTAACTCAATGCTCAATAATATCATTTAGAATATCTTGAAAAAACTTGAAATTATTAAAAATGAATCGATTAATTTTTTGAAAAATCAATAATTCAATGTTTGAATACAGTGAGGTTTTTTTGGAATTGTTAAAACCCAGAAAAGAAAAAAACAAAACAAAACTATTAAAAAAAGGACGACAAAAATCGAAAATCTATCAAAATCATTGAATTCATCATTATAAAATCAATTATTTAAGAAAGGATTGTCTTTTTCTTTAAGATGTGGGACAAAATTCAACTTGAAATAATTTCAATAATAAAAATTTAATAAACAATTAATAAAAAAATTAGAAAGAAAAGAAGAAAAAAAAAAAGTTTGAGCAAGCCTTTATTTCCGAAACAGAAAACCATTATTCGTATGCTTTCTTCAATATTTAATTTTCTTAATTTTTACAATTAAAAGTAATATAATTATCATTATAATATAGAGGAGTATACTTTGCAAAACAGCTTTTCTTTTTTTTTTTGTTTCCTACGAGTTTTTTTGGAGGTTTGTTATTTTTATTTATTTCAACCAGTTGACTTTATTATTTGACCCCAATTTCAAAGCTTTAAAATTGAGATTGATATTTTTGAAATTCAAACAATTTCAAAGCTTTAAAAAATATCAATCTCAATTAACAATAATTGATAATAATCTTATTCAAATAACACAAATAATAAAAGAATACTTGATGAATGGCTCCAGAACTCAAAGCTACTAAAGGAATTTTTGCAGATTCTATCAAAAGAGTTCTTTCTCAAGTTAACGTAACATTGGCTATTAGTAATGAAGCAATTCAATTTTTAGATATTCAAGTTAACTTTCATTTGTTTTTTTTTCAAGAAAAATAATTGGATTTAATTGTTTATTTCTTAATTATTAGCTTTTCCAACTTTTACAAAGAATATGTACATCAACTTTGGAGAATATGGAAGATGCAGTTGCTTGCATTTGTACTCTTATGCCTCCTGAAATTGCTTCTTGGGCAGTTAAAGAAGGAGAACAGGTTCTTTTTTTTTTTTTTTTTTTTTTGATCCAGAAAATCGAATTAAAACAGAATAATGAAACTCAAAAAATAAAAAAATAAAAAAAAGATTGTTCGAGTTTATAATGAACAAGTTGCTGCTAGAAGCGCTGTTCAAACAGCTGGAAAACGTCCATCCATTGGAACAATTGATGTTGAAGGCCTCTCATTTCCAATTGAAATTTTGACTTCAGATACCTTTTTTCTTTCAGAAAAAGTGGATGTAGAAGTTTGTATCTTTATTCTAGCTGCTGTTGAATATGTTTGTGCAGATGTATTAAAATTAGCAGGAAATTATGCAGAAAATCATCATCGCAGAACTATTGATGTTGGTGATGTGAGAGCAACTGTAATATTTCATTGATTTATTCCATAATTCTTTTGCAGCTTTAATTTTAAGAAGAAAATTAACCAAAAAAACAAAAAAAAAAAAAAAAAAAAAAATAAACAAAAAAAAAAAAAAAAAAAAAAAAAAAAAATTAGTTAAGACTTGATAATGTTCTTCAAGACTTATTTGTTGGTATAAGAAGTGATTTTCTCCTCTTAAATTTGAGAAAATTTCAAGAAAAGTTTGGAAGAAATCAAAGTTATGTTACTAAAGTTATTGCAGAAAGTGTAAAAGGAGTTAAAGATCATGGTTTCTTTCTCTTTTTTTTTATTTTTAATCAATCTATGAATTAATTAACTAATTAATTAACATCTTCTAATTAGCATTTGTAAATATATTTCAACAATATCAAAAGCTTCAAGATTTACAAAATGGAGCAACAAAAATTTTTTCAGAAGCTAAAGGATTTCAAGGTCTTTCTTTATTATTATCATTATCTACTTCATTTTATTGATTTCATTTTTTTTTGACTATTTTTTTTAAAATTTTTTTTTAAATTTTTTTTTTTTTTTTTTCCAAAAGGAGTCGTCCAAGCAACTGAACATTTGAATACTTATAATCCATTATTACTCGAATATGCCAAAGAGTTAGAAAAGGCTATTCCAGAAATTGACAATTGGAGAACTTCACCAATGGTCAAAAAAGCTTTAGAGGAAAGTGATCTTGTTAGAGCAGTTGAACATCATTTAAAAAGACTCTTGTGGCAACCTCTCCATCTTTGTATATATTATTTAGCAACTTTAACTCACTTAATTCATTTGATGCCATTACAACCAATTCTACTGAATTTAGGAAAAGAAGTACTTTTTTATTTTAATTTTTATTTTAAATTTTTTTTTTTTTTTGAAAAAAAAAATTTTCTTTTCTTTTTCTTAGTTTGGTAGAATAGGATCAGATTTCTCTGAAATTGGTAAAAAATTCGAATTTGAAATTGAATCAGACCTTGATTATCGTTCACCATATTGGAAACATCTTGAATGTGTTGACTTACAAAGTAGAATTGAAGGTTGGGAAGGAAAATCTTTAGTTGATTGTGATGTCAAACTTGTTAAAGATGGACCTGTGGGTTACCTTTTTGTTTATCAAGGAGTTCGAAAAGAAAAGAAACCTAAAGGTCTTTCTTTTATTCATTTTTTTTATTCATTTTATTTTATTTTTTTTTTTTTAATTCAAATTATTCAAAATAATAAATCAAAAAAATAAATTAATTAATAGAACGCTCATTTTGGCTATTTGATAAATTTTTAATTGTTGGGAAATCAACTGAGTCCCTTTTAACTAAAAAGGCTTTTGCATACCAATTAAAAGATGTTATGCCAATTAATACTTTAACTATTCGTGAAACTGTTGTTGATATTGAAGATAACAAATTTGGTTTTTATTTTATTTTTATTTTTATTTCATTTCCGTTACAATTTATTTATCTCTTTTAATTTTCTAAATAGCATTTGAATTGGTCAAAGATGAACAAAAATCTGTCATTGTTACAATGAAAAGTGAAAAGGAAAGGAATGAATGGCTTTCATCTCTATATCGAGAAATGTCTGCAACAAAACTTGCTTATAGTCTTGAAAAAGCTTTAATGCAAGAAACTTTCAAAGTATTATTATGATTTTTTTTTTTTTTTTTTGAAACACCAAATTATTTGGAACAAAAGAAAAACTTATCTTTTTTTTTTTTTTTTTTTTTTTAACTCTTACTTGAATTTAGGGTCCAGAACTTCCTCCATCTCTTCGATTAACAGAAGAAGAATATCGATTTGCAGTCCCTGATTCACCAGAAAATATTTTATTTGAAATTAGTGAAGGAGGAGCACCACAAATTAAAGGAGGAACTCTTTTGAAACTCGTGGAAAGACTGACTTTTGATAAATATGCTGATACTAACTATTTATTACAATTTTTATTAACTTATCGTTCATTCATGCAACCAATTGAGGTTTTTTTTTCTTTTATTTCTTTTATTTCTTTGTTCTTTATATATTATTAACCCTCCTCTTTTTCTTCTTCGATTTATAGTTGTTAAACCTTTTAATTGAGAGATTTAATTATCCAGTACCTAAAAATGCCACTGAAGAGGAATTAGAATATTTCAGGTATTACCTTTTTTTTTTTTTTTTTTGACCAAAAATAATAATAAATCATTATTAAATTATTAGACAAAATATTCAAAGACCAGTCAGGTTAAGAGTTTTAAATGTTGCAAAAAATTGGGTAGATAAACATTATCTTGATTTTCAAGGATCAAATGAATTATTGAAAAAATTTTTGGAGTTTATTAAAGATGATATGACAAATATTGAGGAAATGGATAGAGCTGTTGCCTCTTTAACAAAAGCAATTCGAAAGAAGGTAATTATTAAATTATTAAATCAAATTATTAAATAACAAAATAATTCTCTATTAATGATAGAGAGAAGAAGAAGCTGAAGTTGTGGTCAAACAAAATGAAGTATATCCTGAGCCAATTAGAACAGGAATTACTGACTTTATTGATATTATGGAGGTATAAAACAAAAACTATTTCAAATTAAAAATGAAAGTGAAAAAAAGTAAAATTAATTATTTTTTTCGTTTATTTCCAGTTGGATCCTCTTGAAGTTGCCAGACAATTAACTTTGATTGAAGATAAACTTTACAAGTTCGACTTTCCTTCTTTTTCTTTTCTTTTCCTAAACAAACAAACAAAAAAAATTCAAAATTTAATTTTCATTCATATTCTCTTATTTAGAGCTATTCCTCCTTTTGAATGTTTGAACCAACGCTGGGCTAAAAAAAATAAAGAAAAGGAAGCTCCTCATATTTTAGCAATGATTGACCGTTTTAATCAAGTTTGTTTTTTTTTTTAAACAATTTAGTAACTTCGAAATGATGATAATTAATTAATAAAAAATAGGTGAGTAATTGGGTTAAATCTTGTATCATGTATAAAAGAGAATATCAACCTAGAGTTGATTTGATTGAACAATTTATCAAAATTGCAGAGGTTTTTTTTTTTTTTAAAAAAAAATTTTTTTGATTTCAAACCAATTAACATTTTTTTAAAAAAAAAACAAACAAAAGAAATGTCTTGAACTTAATAATTTTAATGCAATGATGGAAATTGTTTCTGGGTTAAATTCTATCCCTGTTAGTCGTCTTCGTGCAACATGGGCTGTAATTATTTATCATTTATTTTATTTTATTTTGGATTCGAAATCTAAAAGTATTCAAACAATTATTTTTTTTTTTTAATCTATCAGGGTCTCCCAAAGAAATCTCTTCAATCTTTCCAAGACATGGCGGAATTGATGGCCCCAGAAAAAAGTTATTTAAAGTTTAGAAAATTTATTCATTCTAGAGATCCTCCATGTCTTCCATATTTTGGTTTTCTTTTTTTTTTCCCTCTCTTCATATCCTTTCAAAGAATTTTTATTTAATAACAACAATAATAATTAGGTGTTTATTTAACTGATTTAACATTTATTGAAGAAGGAAATAAAGATCTCATTCCAGGAACAGATTTAATTAATTTTAGTAAAAGAAGAAAGACTGCTGCAGTCATTACAGAGATTCAACAATATCAACAATTAAAATATAAATTTCAAGAAATTCCTGAAATTATTGTACGTTTCATATACATCTTTTCTATTCTTTTTGTTTGTTTCTTTCTTTCTTTCTTTAATATTTTTGAAAAAAAGGATCTTTTGACTGATTTTGCCATTGATGATGATGAGGTTTGTTATACTAAATCATTGGAGATTGAACCAAGACAAAGAACTGTAAGATATTTTATTTCATTTATTCAATATCAATTCGAATTAAAAATAAATAAATAAATAAAATCAAAAAATCAAAAAGGTAACTGAAGGAGGTTCAGGTCCTAGTGCAACCCTTGAGCGTTCAAATTCAGTTCTAGATACTCCAAAAACAAAAGAAGATTCTCCAAGTCCAAAGTTTGATAGTAGAAGGACATTCCAAAATTTTACTTCCTCAAAATCAATGCATTCTTTCCATTCTATGATTCGAAATGTGACTAATGTTACTTCTAATGCAATCTCAAAGTGGAGTGGAAGTGAACAAGAGGTTTTAATTTAATTTTCTTTTTCTTTGTTTTCAAAAAATTAACCCCAAAAAAAAAAAAAAAAAAAAATCAAAAGGGAAAATCAAAAGGTTCTAGTGAAAATCTCAAAGCCCAACGATCTAGTTCAACTATATTATCTTCTTCTCCCCCTACTAACTCAACAAATGGCTCTGATGACTCAACAACCCCTTCACCACCACCAAGGAATCAACCTTCACAAGATTCTTTTTTGACTGCTGCTCAAAGAAAAAGTCAAGCACCATTCAGAAAGAAAAGTTATGAGAGGTTTATTTTTTATTTCATTATTTATCTTTTTGATTTTTATTTCTTTTTTTTTTTTTTCTTATCCCAATAACTCACTTATTTTTCCTTTTTTTAAAAAAAAACTAGTTTACAATCTACTAATCCACCAGAAAAAGAATTTATTAAAGAACGAACATTTTCACAACCTCCTCCTCTTCCTTATCGAGATAGGTCAGCTCTTTCAGATTCTTAAGAGAAAAAAAAACAGTTTATCTATCCTAGGATTATTTTTTAAAAAAACAAACCTCATCACTATCAAACTCTTCTTCTTCTTTTCTTTTTTCTCATTTTTGTAATTAGACCTCAAATTTTTGTTTTGGAATTACCAATAAAATTTTTTACTTTTCCTTCATTCATTCATTCTATGGTTTCAATCAATTCGATGTAGATCTATACTTTCAATCATCAAAAGAGTGCACTTCAAGTTCAATAAAGTTGAACATCAATATCATATGATATATATCAAGGACTGATCGCTTTTGAAACAGAATTGATCATGTTCTGATTTAGGAAGTCGACCCCAATTTTCGGAAGTTTTTGGGGAGAGAAAAGAGAAATCGATTGGTCTCAGATTCAATCCTTTGTTCAAACAAACAGTAATTGAACAAGTTCGAAGTTGTTGTAAAAGAAGAGAGATATTATTGAGTAGTGTTCGATATTAGAGTCAAATAGATAATTGAATTGAGGGTTCAGAGGAAAGATGAGATAAGTATAAGTTGTCCTCCGACTCGAGGGAAAATAAACACCGTTGTTAGTCGAGCGGAGGGCTTTAGCCCGATTCGAGACTGACTGGGGTTTATTTTCCAGAGAGGAAGCAGGACAAATTGTTTGTTCTGCACGTGATTTTTAGCGAATCAAATAGAAAGAAAAATAAAAAAACCAATCAAAGAGCTTCATTTATTTCCTTTTCCAGAGATTATTCACCCTGAAGGACAACCAATCAACGACTTAGAATTTCGTTATTTCGATAGCTTGCCGGTATAACAACTTCCTGAAAAGAAACAACAAAAGCAAATCAAAAAGTGAAGAAAAGAAGAAGGCCAACCAAAGAATTATCAATTTCAATTCACATTTGCTGGACAATGAGTGATTGCAAACTTTGGTTTGCATAAACGGCTTTGTAATTGAGTCTCCAGAAAGTTTTAACGAAATAGTGAGTGATTGCAAACCTTGGTTTGCAGAAACGGCTTCATTTCTTAGTCCACACAAAAAAAAAAAAAAACTTTTCTTTCTTGTTTTTTTATTCTTTCATTCCTTTTCTGAAAGATTATTCACTGGGAAGAGGGAAAATAAACGAGTTATTCCAAGTTTTTTCTGGTTTTTCATTGGCTAAAAGTCACGTGCTATAGAACAAGTAAATAAATGAGTCAAAGAAAAGAAAAGAGAAAAATCCTGGGCACAGTGGAAAAAAAAAAAAAAAAACTTTTTGAAAAAAGGGAAAAACTGTCTTTCTTTGGTTTTTTTTTTTCTTTGGAAAGTGGGAAAACAAAAAGTCAAAGGCGAAAAAAATCAAATAAAAAAAAAAAAAGGGTTTGGGAGCAACTGTTTTTCCAGTGAGGAGAGGAGCAAAAGAAGCAGACAACTCACAACACAACAAAAACAAAAACCCTAATAGACAAAGTAAAAGTAAAAAAAAAAAAATGTCAATAAAAAACGCTTTCAATAGCCTTCGTCGGAGATGTTGGGAGAGTCTTGCTAATGAATCAGCTGAGATCGATGGTTTACAAGTAACAATTTTAACTTTTTTTTTTTTTTTTTTTTTTTTTTTTTTTTTTTTTAAAAATTTTTTTTTTTTATTTTTTTTTTTTTTTTTTTTTT
>Ga0209960_1002502_pt1 | contig 18096 bp, 15 predicted proteins | sample ThiBiot_500_plan_2_FD_183947 | JGI IMG/M metagenome (GOLD analysis project Ga0209960, IMG submission 183947) | Wastewater bioreactor microbial communities from Cape Town, South Africa - Thiocy_expt_500_plan (SPAdes) | ecosystem: Engineered > Bioreactor > Thiocyanate-remediating >...
TTTTTTTTTTTGTGTGTGAAACAAAATAATAATAACTAATTATAAATTTGTTTAAACAATAGATTCATGTGAAGAACTGTCTAGGGAATGAGTTCAGAAGGATGTGTTTCCAAGAGAGTTTAACATTTGCAGAATTTTCTGTAGTTTTTCTATTTTTTTTCATTTTTTATTTTTCATTTTGGGTTGTATTATTTGTTTGATACAGAGTATTAAATGGAAATAAATTATAATCATGATACAGGAGACATTAAATAGAGAATATGGACAAAAAATGTTAGCACAATATGAATTAGAAAATGGAACGATTTTACCTCTTGATTCTCAACAATCGTTTCTGAAAATGATAGAATTTGTAACCTTTTCCATTCTATTTTTTCTTCTTATCTAATTTGGCTTGAAAAAAAAAAAAAAAAATTAAAAAATATTTTAAAAAACTTCAACTCACTCAAAAGAAACCTACTATTAAACTTCAACTTTCTATAAAAGATGTTATTTTTCATTTGTCCTTTTTCTTTCGAATTCCTATCCTTTATTAATTTTTTTTTTTCTCTTCTAGTCCCCAAATGTAAATTTATCTCCAAGTTTGTCATCAAACTCTCTCAATATTCCTTCAATAAATCTCAATCAAATTCCTGAGAAAACTCCAGAAAGAAGACCTTCAAAAAATTTTAGAGGTTTGAAAGTAAATGTTGGTCCAAGTTCAAATGAACAGTATTTCTTTTTCTTGATTTCCTTTTTCCAGAATTTTAAAGAAATATCATTGATAGAAAACAAGAAACTATTCCTTTACCAAGTAAACAAGTATCGAACATAGATATTCAAAATCGATCATATATTGTAGATTATAGATTCGAAGATTTTGAACAATTAGAAATTCTTGGAAATGGAGCTTCTGCTATTGTAAGAAAAGTTTATCATAAACCATCTAAAACTATTATGGCAATTAAGGTTTTTTTTCTATATTTCTATATTTCATTATTTCTTGGATGTAGTCATTTTGAAAAAATTGTGGACCAATAAATATAAATAAATAAATGAAAGACTATTGCAATTGAATTTATGCCTGAACTTCAAAATCGAATTTTAACAGAACTTCAAGTTCTTCATACTTGTAAGAGTGAATATATTATAGGATTTTTTGGATCATTTTTCCATGCTGGAAGAGTTTGTATTTGTACTGAATTAATGGATTTAGGATCATTGGAAAGAATAGGAAAACTATATGGTAAACTTTTTCATTCCTTAATCAACTTCTTAAAGTCATTTTTGAAAAAAATAAAAATAAAAATAAAAAAATAGGACCAATCCCTGAAGAGATCTTAGGAAAAATATCTGTTGCTGTAATTAAAGCTTTAGTTTATTTATATGAAAATCATAGAGTCATGCATCGAGGTAATTTAATTATTTGGCTAAACATTCAATAATAACAAAAAAAAAAAAAAAAAAAAAAAAAAGATATAAAACCAAGCAATATTCTATTGAATTCAAAAGGAGAGGTCAAAATTTGCGATTTTGGTGTGAGTGCTCAACTAAAAAATTCTTTAGCTAGAACTTTCATTGGAACAAATGCTTATATGGCTGTATGATTGATGATTTGATTTTTCTTTTTTTCTCATTTTCATTCATTTTTTTAAATATCCAGCCTGAAAGAATGGAAAGTGAAGGAAATGAATATTCAATTAGAAGTGATGTTTGGAGCTTAGGTTATTATTATATAAGAATTTTGTTCTTTTTATATCATTGGTTGATTTTCTTTTTTTTTCCCTTTGAATAGGTTTATCTCTTGTTGAATTAGCAAATGGATGCTTCCCTTATCCACCAACTACAGATCGTATTATTCTTTTCATTTAATAACCTTTTTTTTTCCCTTCTTCAAAAATGAAAATGAAAATATTATTTATTTAAAGCAACTCAACCACCTAAACCTTTGAGTATCCTTGAGCTCTATCATTTTGTTGTAAAGGAACCTGCTCCAACCCTGAATCCCTCGAAATTTTCATCAATTTTTTCAGATTTTTGTCAACAATGGTTCTTTTTTTTTTTCTCTCTCCTCCCAAACAAGGATCAAATAATAATAATAATAAATTCATAAAACAGTTTAATTAAAGATCCTCTTACTAGACCTAGTCCAAAAGAATTAATGGTTTCTTTTTCTTTTCTTTTTCTTATTTCTTTTGTGATCACAAAAATCATAAATTGACTCTCCTTTCAATTTTTTTTTAGAATCATCCATTTTTTATTTTTTCTGAATCAAATCCGATAAATTTATCAACTTGGATTAAATCTGTCTCATAAAATTTTTGCAAAAATAAAGTTTATAAACCTTGAAGGTCTTTCTTTCAATTTCTTTTTTCTTTTTACTTTTTTCAACCAATTAAAGATCTTTCAGAGTTTTGTTTGTTTTGCTTGACGGTTATTTTTTTTTTTCAAAAATTTGAATTTTTTTTTTTCAAAAAAATAACAGACAAATCGGTAAAACTAACTCCAATTCCTCAATTCCTCAACTCTTTTTCTTAATTCTCAACATAATTCACTCACCAACATATTCATATCTTTACAAGAAAAAAAAATAAAAATAAAAGGAAATTGGATCGTTAAAGCAAATAGGAAAATGGAGCTTAGAAAAGGAGTTAAGGAAGAAAGCAGGGGCCAGCTTTTGAAGTTGGAGAATGAGCTCAAGAAAGAGAAAGAAATTCGTGAAAGAATGGAACTTGTTCATGAAAAAGAAAGAGGAAAACTTGATGAAAAATTTATGAAGGTAGTTATTTTATTTTTTATCCCTTTGGTCCTTTCTATTTTTTCGAATTTCTTTCTCTTTCTTTTGATTAACTTCATTTGAATATCTTTTAGATAGAAGGACAAGTTCAACAACTTGTCAGGGAAAAGACAACACTTCAATCCAAGGCTCAAACATTGGAAAAGAAGTTAAAGGATGCTGAATATTCAAAAGAAAGTTTGATCGCAAGTGTCCGTTTTTTTTTTTTTTTTTTTTTTTTTTTTTTTTTTTTTTTTTTTAAAATTTTTTTTTTTTCTTCAAACATTTTTCTCTTTCAAATAACAATAATTTTTCTTTTTCATAAAAAATAATAGCTTGAAAAGACAAATAAATATGTGGCATCAGTTAAAGGAAATTTTCAAAAGAAATTGGGATCCCTTGAAAAAAATTCAGGATCAAGAAGTCAATTAATTGAATTTCTTCGTTCATCAGAAGAAGAGAGACTCCAAATTGAAGTTGAGGTTCTAAAATTAAGAGAATTAACCTCCCACTTGAAAACTGAAAATGAGAAGTTAAAGAATGATGATTTATCCAAAGATAATGATTTATCTAAAATTCTCCAAGAGAAAGATAAAAAATTGCAAGAGACACTTCTGGAATTGGATGAACTTGAAAAAGAATTTGACATGGAAAAGGATCGTTATGAGCAATGTATTCTTAAAACAGAAGAGAAAATTCAAAACATTGAGAAGAATATGAATGAAATGAGAGAGATGATTACCGTATATGATCAACTTGTTGAAAATTTTGTGGAAGAAAAAGCAATTTTGAGGGAGACAAATGTAAGTTTAGAAATGAGAGAGAAGGAGATAATTTTAGGATTTAATGAAAAAATTGAACTCATGTTAGACGAAAAGAATAAATGTGATGAAACAATTAAAAAGCTTAACTCTGATCTTGTTCACTCACAAGACCATGGAAAGGAACTCACCAATGTCATTGAATCACAAAGTATCCAACTTAAAAAACTTGTAGATGAAAATAAACAACTTGTTGATAAAATCAAATTGATGAAGGAATCCATGATTCAAGAGGAAACAAAGGAGATACAAAATGCCAAATACCAACAGAATATTAAAGACTTAGAACATGAGAATTCAATGTCCCAATCCATGATTAAAGATCTAACTGATAAAATAGAAGCTATTGAACAAGAAAAAGAATCAATGCAAAAACTTCATCATGAACTTCAAGAAACATTATCAACACAAATTTTGAATTTGGAAAAAGAACTTAAAGAAAGCAAAACTCAATTCCAATTGGTTATCTTTATTTATTTAATTTAATGATTGATTTATTTTTCTTAATTTTAATTTATTTTTTATTATGTACTTATTTTATATTTTTATATTCTTTTTCTTTTGTTAAATAGGTGAATGAGGAAATGGGAGATCTAAAAGTACAATGTCAACAAAAAGATAATGAATTAATGACTTTATTGGAAGAGAATCTCAAGAATAATCAAGAATATGAAGATTTGAAAGTCAAATTTGACCAAACTCAAATTGAAAAAGAAAGTTTAGAATCAAAATTAAAACTCCAAGAGGAAGAATTACAAGCCAATCAATTTCAAATTGATCAATTAATGAAAAATATGGAACTTGAGAAAACTATTTTCATTCAAGAAAAAGAAGACTCTCAACAATTAATTTCAAAATTGACTTCTGAAAAGAATGATTTGGAACTTGATCTTCAAGATGCACAAAATCAACTTCAAATAGAAAAAAAGAAGAATTTCAGTTTACTTGAATCAAAGACATATGCCATTTCAGAATTAACGGAAGCTCAAAAAATAAATCACTCAATGGAACAAAAACTTAAGATATTGACAATAGAAATGAATGAAAAAGAATCCAAATTAAAAAATGAACACTTTCAAGAAAAATTATTATTAAATGAAGAGCTAAAAGGTATTCGAGAAGAAAACATGAAAAATTTAACTTTAAATGGTCAATACCAACAAAGAATTCAAGCTCTTATGCTCCAATATCAAACCTTTGAAAAAGAATTCGCAGATCTTCAAAACTATATGAAAAACGAAATGGAAGAAAAGAGAAAGATGGAACAAAATGAAATATCATATAGATATCAAATTAAGGACTTGGGGAATGAAAAGAAGAAAATTTTGAAAGAAAGTAATGAGATTCAAGAATTATTAAAACAAGCCCAAGAAGAGTTGTCTCAATATAAAACCAAACAAGAAACAAGAGAACAGGAATTAATTCAACAAATAAATTTACTTTCAGAACAACATTCAAATTTACAGGAAAAATTTAATTCCCTTGAAGATTCATATCAAAACAGTGAAAAGTTTTTTTTTTTTTTTTTTTTTTGAAAAAATAAAAAATAAAATGAAAAAAAATGATAATTAGAGAGAGAAAAGAATTAAAAGCAAAGATTGAGGAACATGAGCAAAGTATGTCTCTAAGTGACAAAAGTTCATTAAACCAAGATGACTTTCTAGATTTTTCAAATGTTGATGGACATCATAATCAAAAACAGAAAATTAAACACATAATGAAATTAAAAGAAAGCTATCAATCTTTATACAAGGTTCTTTTCCTTCAATATTATTCTCCTTTCTTTTTTCCAAAAAAATTAAAAAATAACTAAAAATCATAAATAGGAACATGAGGCTCTGAAAAATAAATATTTGAAGCTCAATGTAAAATTAGATAAGGAAAACAAAATCCCTTTCTCAGTGGTCAATTAATTAATTGAATGAAATGATTCTCTTTTTGAAAGATCTTTTTCTCTTTAATGTCAAATTTTTGATTTTTCATGAATCATGTTTTTATTATTTATCAAAAAAAAAAAAAAAAAAAAAAAAAAATTAATCAGTTAATGAAGTTCCAAATTTATTGTTACAAAATCAAAAAATTGAAACTTGATTATCATTTCTACAAATAATTAAGTTCTGTGTTTTGGGATCGATTGTGATCGCTGTTGGTTTATTCACTTTGAATTGTGTGAAATATTCTCCATGCAAGCAATATTGAAGAATCCTTTCAAATCAAAATCAAAGTTTATTGCATCCATCAATAAAGCGATAATCGATTGGTTGTTTTGAAAAAAGAAAACCAAAGGCAATTGTTGTTGGGTCTTAAATTTTATTGTAATTGAATCAAAAAATTGAAACTTGATTATCATTTCGACTGACAATGATATTTTGAGTGCTGGGATCAATTATGATATGCATTGGCTGATTCACTTTGAATTGTGCGATGTATTCTCCATTTGAATCAAATATTTGAATTCTATTATTGCCATAATCACAAACAAGAATATTATCGTTCTTATCAACACAGATTCCCCATGGACTATTAAATTGACCATTTCCATTTCCTCTTGATCCGAATTTTGAAATAAAATTTCCTTCTCCATTTGAATCAAATATTTGAACTCTATGATTCCGATAATCACTAACAATTATATTTCCTTTTGAATTAATTGTTATTCCCCTTGGAAAATTAAATTGGCCATTTCCATTTCCTTTTGATCCAAATGTTGAAATAAACTTTCCTTCAAAATCAAATATTTGAATTCTATTATTACCATATTCACAAACATAGATTCTATCATTTTTATCAACACAAATTCCTTCTGGACGATCAAATTGGCCATTTCCATTTCCTTGTGACCCAAATGTTGAAATAAATTTTCCTTCTGAATCAAATATTTGAATTCTACTATTACTATAATCACAAACAATAATATTATCATTCAAATCAACACAAATTCCACATGGATTATTAAATTGACCATTTCCATTTCCTTGTGATCCAAATGTTGAAATAAATTTTCCATTTGAATCAAATTTTTGAATTTTATGGTTATTATAATCACAAACAATAATATTTCCATTGGAATCAACACATACTCCAAATGGGGAATTAAATTGACCATTTCCAAATGTTAATTTTGGTTGGTTTATTTCATTATAGTTTCTTTGTGTCAGTTTTGAAAATATTTGAATTTGGAAAGGAGAAGAATTGATATCAAATCCATTAAATTTAACAAATATTGAATATTTTCCTTCATTTTTCAATTTTATTTTCACTTCATATTTTCCATTATTTAAATCCAAAATCTCACAATCACTTTTCTCATTTTTTTGTTCTCCTTTAATTTGAATTGTAAAATTATTCTTATTGTCGCCATTTTTCATTTGATTTCCATCTTTTGAACAACAAATTATCTCAAACTTAAATTCTTCATTTTCATAAATTCTTTGCTTATCATCTCTTGAAATTAAACATTTATCAGCAGAAATATCATTCGAATCAATAACTCCAATATTTGAAATATTTGAATAAATTGATTCTTCTTCTTTTTCAGAGATTAAAAATTCAAGAAATGAACTATGACATGGTTCAATTTTCCAAATGTTATTTGATAAATAATTTAATCTTGATTCATATAATTTCTTCATTGATAATAATCTTGCATCATTTTTGTTGTTATTATTATTTGATAAAGAAATTGAATTTTCGATCATTTGACATGATCCAATAATACTTTCAATTCCAAATTTCAATTCTTTTTTTTGTATTTCTAATTCTTTCTTTTTATATTTCTCAATTTCTTCTAATTTATTTAATAATTCTTGTTCTTTTTCATCCAATTTGGTTCTAATTTTGTTGAAAAGTTGATTGATTTGAATTTGAGTTGTTGTTGAATTAATTTCTAATTCTTTGATTGCTTCTTCACATTTGTTAATTCCTTTTCTTAATTCTTTCTCTTTGGGTTTCACCTGAATATGGTTTGTTAATTATTAAAAGAAAATAAATAAATAAATAAACCTGATGGATTAAGCCAATTAATGATTGCTTTTCATTTTCCATGATACTTGAGAGAGTCAAAATTTTATGAGATGAATGTTGATCAACACATAATGAACAAATTGGTTCTTTACAATGTTCGCAAAATAATTTAATTTCCTCACATTGGTGAATTTGACAATAAACTTGAGAATTTGATTTTGAAATTACATTAATTTGATTTTTATCTTTCAGTTTTTCTATTGAAATAAGTTGATGATTTTTTGTTGTTTTAATTTTTTGATGAGACTTTTCACATATTTCACAAAGGTAGTCTTGACATTCCAAACAATAATGAGTTGCTTCATTTTCTTCATCTATGCAAATCAATTTTTGATTATTATATTCGGATACTGAATTCTTCAAAGAGTTACGAATATTAAGAGCATTTAATAAAAATGAATCAGATGATAAATTTGATAGTTGATCAGTTGATTGATATTGAAAAGGAGTTCTACAAATAGGACATTTTAATCCAATATTTGAATGATTTCTTTCATAATGAATTTCCAAACATTCTAAACAAAATGAATGAAGACATCCTAATGTCTTTGGTTCTCTAAATACATCTTTACATAATGAACATTCTAATTCTAATTCGAGTTCTGATTCTAACTCTTTTTCTGTTAAAGACATTCTAAAAGATTAAAGTCTGCTAAATTTCAAGATACGGTATCACTATTGAAAATGATTTTCAAGTTAATTCATTTATTGACCAAAAACACCAAAAAAGATATATAAATAATATAAATTGATTGGTATGATCAGTGGAAGATAGGTCAAAGTTGTAATTCTTCTTTTGACAACCTTTTATTCTTTTTTTTTTTTCAAAAAAATAAACTTTGAAAAAAAAAAAAAAAAAAAGAAGTGGACGATCTTTTGCAAGTTTTATGATGTGAATAGATTTTTGTTTGAAAGGAATTTTCAAGATAGATACCTATAGATTGGAGCAAAAACTAGAGATATTTTACAAAGTTTTGTTCAATCAAAATTTCAAAATTTCAATCTTTGAAGACTCTTGAAATTGTTGAGTTTCACATCTTCAATCGAATCGATTTTACATCAAAACTCATTAAATTACTATTTCACTTATCATTTCATTTAGTCAAAAATAAAATAAAATAAATAAATAATAGGAATCCAACAAGTGAAAATATTGGCTTTTTCAAAAAAAAGGGAATGTGAATGGGAAGAAAAGGACAAAATACATTGGTAATCTTAATTCAATCTTTTGAAGGAAAGACTTTGACATTAGAATTAAGGAATGATGTTGAAGTTACGGGAGAGATTGAAACTGTTGATGAACAAATGAAGTCTGTTTTTTTAATTGTATTTTTTTTTTTTTTTGATGAATATTAATATCAATATAATCATTAGTGTAAATTTGAAAAATTGTAAATATCAAACAGCCGATGTAAGAACTTATTTGTTTTCTTTCAATTTCAAATTAAATTTTTACAACCTATATCTAGGGAGAAATACAAGAATTTGAAACATTTTATATCAGAGGAAGACAAATTCGTTATATCCAAATCCCTGAAGCAATCGAAATTGGACAAGCTATTGACGATAGGGTACTGTTTCTCTCTTTTCTTTTACATTGTTTTATATTTCATTTTTATATTTGTTTCTTTCTTTTCTTCAACTCAATTTCAGAAACGGAAACTGAAAGAAGCAAGAGAACTTTATCAAAGAAAATCCAAAAAACCTATTGTCCCAAATGATGAAAATGCTATGTCAATGTAAACTCAATAAAACCAATCATATAAACACCATTTCATTTGACTATTAACAATAGAAGGATAGAAATCAAGCAAATCATCGCTTAGAAAAAATTTTGAAGGGATCGACAAAAAAATGGATTTTATTGTTCAATGATTCAAAGTGATATTTTAAATAATTCTACAATGAATTCTATAAAATTGAATTGAACTGAAGTGATATTGATTGATTGATTGATTTGAGTGTATTTGGAGGTGATTCATTGAATCGCAAAAGAAAAAGTGTCAGAGGAATGGAGAAAACAAGTGAAGTCATCGCGTTGGGCTTGCATGGCTTGTTTACTTCCCCTTCATTCTCTTGGGAATACATTGGGTCTCAGTCACAACTAGGTTTCATTTTTCATTCTCTTTATTCCCAATTCTTAACTCAATTCTATTCTATTTCATTCATATTTTCTTTTTTTTTTTTAATCCTTTTTATAATTCTTTTTTTTTTTTTTGGAATGGAGACAAACCTAAAATTCCATTTGTTTACTTTACTTTACTTTACTTTCTTTGAACAATTTCAATTCATTTGTTTCTTATTGAATGTTGTCTTTCAAGTAATTTGAATGAATTGAATGAATTTTCTTTTGATTGTTTGGTTAAATATTGGGTTGTAAAATTGTTTGGAATGCAATTTGATTTGAAATAATTTTCTTTTAACAAAATAAATATTTAGATTCACCTGTTCTCAAGGAATTAGAAGCAAATTGGAATCAAGATGATTGTTATACGTTTAATTATAGGATACAAAAACCTGAAAAAGATATTATTTTTGTGAAAATATTGCCCTTGGATGATACATTAATTTTGAACATAATGAGGAGTAAAGTAAGGAATTTTTTTAAAAAAAATTTGTTACCTTTGAAAAGATATTAAATATATTATTTAAAGGATTCAAAAGGTGGTGTAAAAACATTGGATCTTTCAACCAAAGACTTTATTGATGAAACCTCTAAAAAAATGAAAAATGTTGACAAATTAGAATCTCAAATCAAAAATCTTTTAGATATGAGGTAGAATGGATTATTGAAATTTTTTAATCAGGAAACGATAACAAAAAATAACAAATAATAAACAATAAATTAAATAGCTCTTCTGAAACACCACAGAATAAAAATACAACTTCATCATCATCATCTACTCGACCACAATTTCAAAGAGGTGATGACTCAAATCCAGATTATTATCCAAATAGAAATATGTATAGAAATCCACATCAAGAGATAAATCCTTATTCAATTGGAAGTTCAGATTTAGATCCATTTGGTCAAGGTGGAAAGTAAAACTTTTTCTTTTTTTTTTCTTTTTTTTTATTGAACACAAAAAATTGAGATTAATATTTAATGATTATATCTTGTTTAGTGGAATGTTTGCTGGTCCAGGGCATCCAATGTTTGGACAAAATTCAAATCCAAATTCAGGTCGATATCCACCAAATTCATACATGTAATTTCTTTCTTTCTTTCTTTCTTTTTTTTTTTTTTTTTTTTTTTTTTTTTTTTTTTTTGCAATATTGAAGATTATCAATTTGAATTTTAGACCTCCAGGAGCTCGTTATGATCCTATTCAAGGTGGACCTAATTCAGGAAATAATCCATTCAGAAACCCTAATTCACGAAATCCAAGACCAACTTTCTTTGGAGAGCCAGATAACGATGAACTTCCTCCACCAGGTTTTGGTGGTTATGGTGATATCATGTAAATATTGAACAGTATAAAAGTAAATAAAAGTAAACTACATAAACTCCAAAAGAAACGAAAAGAAAAAAGAAATCGTAGAGGAAAAAAAAAAAAACATGAATCATAAACACTCCACATTTATATGAATACCAACTCAATCATCTCAATCAATCATTCTGAAACATTTTTTTTCAAGCTCGCTAAAATGTCAAAATGTTGAACATCAGTCAAAAAAGTGAGATTCTGAAATGAAATGATTTAGTTTCCTATTGTTTATCTCATTCTAATTCCAATATTTAGCTTTTTGAAGCATTCAATACCAACTCAATCATCTCAGTCATTATGAAACATTTTTTTCAAACCTCGTTCAAATGTCAAAAATGTTGAACATCAATAAAACAAAGTGAGATTCTGAAATGAATGATTATTATTTATTTCCATATTATAATTCCAATATTTGATTTGAAGGGATTCAATACCAACTCAATCATTTCTAATCATAACTGTAATGTTATGTTTGATTCAAATGTTTTATTAATAATTTTCTGTTTGATTGACTGTTTTTGTTTGAAAAAACAAGGAGACAAGATCATTTTTGTTATTATTATTTTTTTTTACAAAAACAGGCAAAAAGATGATGAGACACGTGATTGTTTTGGTGTTGTTGGTGGTCTGTCTAAGTCAGCGCTTCTTTCTTCTTTCACTTTCAACCTTAATTTACTCACTTTTTTAATATCCAAATATTGATATTTCTATTTTCTATCTTTTTATTCAATTAATTTCCTATCTTTTGATATAAGTTTTCCCTTTTTTTTCCCTTGGGAAGTTTGTGCAACATTTGATCCCAATTTTCTTATTTTTGTTGTTGTTTTTATATATATATAAACAAGTTCAATAATAGATAATTGTATTAATGATGTTAATAATAGGAGCTCAAATTGATCCAAATGACCAAGCTAATCTTGTTGCATTCTATAATCAACTCACTTCAACTGGGAACTTGAATTGGAATATTTCTGCAGATCTTTGTCTAAGTGAAGCTAAGGGGGTGTATTGTGATACACGAGTCCCGAACCGTGTTTATCGTTTGTAAATAGATTTATTGATTCCTTTTTTTTTTTTTTGAAATGTAAAAGTACATATATTGAACATATTATTTGATTTAGATATCTTACAGCTGAAGGTTTGTCAGGAACAGTTGCAACTGAATTAGGAAGTTTAACTGCTTTGAAAGATATGTAATAAACAATTTTCTTCTTCTCTTTTTTCTTCTCCAAACAGTATTAATTCAAATTATAGTAATTTATCTCGAAATTCATTATCTGGAACTATCCCTACCGAATTTGGAGCACTTCCAGAAATGTTGGCAATGTACCTAATTTCTTTCTTTCTTTCTTTCTCAATCATAATCATTAACTTTTTTAAAAAAAAATCAAAGTTACCTTTCTGAAAACACTTTTAGTGGACCACTTCCTACTCAAGTAACAGGACTTACTCATTTACAAAATCTGTAAGGAAAAAAGAAACAGAAAAATCAAAATGAAAAGCTAAATCAATTAATATTCGTAAAAGATTTTTGCAAAACAATCAATTAAGTGGTGCTATTCCAACAGAAATTGGCCTTCTCACATCATTAACAACTTGGTTTTTCTTTTTCTCTTTTTTTAAAAAAAAATTTTTTTTCTCAAATGAATTTCTTTCTTTTTTTAATTAGTTTCCTTTCATCTAATCAATTTACCTCAGTCCCAACAGAAATTGGAAACCTTGTTTATTTAACAAACTTGTAATTTGATTTTTTATTAGTTTTTCTTATTCCAATTATCTCAATGATCTCAATCATATTCTTTCTTAAATAAGGCACTTAGATAGTAATTCCATAACTGGACCAATTATTACTCAACTTGGTGGTCTTTTGGATTTAAAAGAACTGTAAGTTCAATTCTGAAATATTTTTTATCAACTTTATGATTTATTTTTTTACTTATCAAAATTATAGCACTTTAAATAACAATCAATTTGATGGAACAATCCCCACAGAAATTTTCCAATTGAAAAACCTAGGAAAATTGTTCTTTTTTTTTTCTTTCTTTTTTTCAATCATATTTTGAAAGTTGAATTTTGAAATTTTGTTTCTAGGGAACTTTCTCAAAATAATCTTGTTGGTCCTCTTCCAACTCAAATTGGTCAATTCACTTATATCAAATCTATGTTTATTTTATTTTTTTATTTTTCTCATTTCCTTCAAATCTTTCTTTAATATCTTTTATTTCTATAGGTATTTTGGTAGTAATAAAATTGAAGGACCTATTCCAGCTGAAATTACAAATTGCTCAAGTCTAGAAATATTGTATTTCCTCATTCTTCTTCTATTTTTTTTTTTTTTTTTTCTAACAGTTTTAATAGATCACTTTCATCAAATTCAATCAATGGAGAATTTCCAACTCCAATCGTTGGACTCTCTACTTTGAAACAATTGTAGATAATTATTATTCTTTTTTTTTTCCAAGAAATTTTATAATCCAATTTGAAAAAAAAAAAAAACTCTAATCTAGATTCCTTAATGAAAATCAACTTTCTGGTACAATCCCTTCCGAACTTTTATCTCTTCCTCTCGAATCTTTGTAAGTCCTTGATTTTTTTTTTCTTTCTTGTAATTGAGAAATTAACAAAAATTTATTTGATTAGATATTTAGAAGGAAATGATTTTGGTTGTCCAATTTTAGATTATTCATCAGTCTTAATGAATGATTATGTTAAGACAAACAGAGTTTGTGGTATTCTTTTTTTTTTTTTTTTTTCCCTCAACCATGTCACTGGATTCAAATTTTTGTTTTTTTGTTTTTTTTCTTTTCTAGATAAAACTTGGATCATTGTTGGATCTGTAGTTGGTGCTGTTGTTGTTATCATTATCATTATTGTCATTGCAGTTATTTGTTATAAAAAGAGACAAACTCCTTATGCATCAATTAATTAATCAACCAATTAATTGATGAATAAAATAATAATAAATAATAAATAATAAAATATTGAAATAAATTCTATATTTAACATTTATCAAATTGAAAAATTCTATCTTCAAATATATGTACAATCTAAATTTTGAGTTTTTTGACAGATTCATCTTTAAACCAGCCTGAAATACTCTCATATACAACAAAGGTTACACATGTAGCAGGAAGGACTCTTAAAAGATTTGGGAATAAACCTTTATAAAATCCTTGAAATCCTTCACGTCTTTTATTTTTTATTTATTTTACTTACTTTTTTTTTGAACTTTTAAAATGAAAAGGTAATTTAAAACTCACCTAGCAACTTTAGTGATACAATCTATTGTTCCTTTATACAATTTTTCTTGATTTGCTTTTTGAATCTTTTTTTTTTTTGTAAAATGAGAAAAAATAAAATAAGTGAGAGGATTGAAAGAAAAAAAAAAAGATTACTTGTAGTCTTGATCTCACAACTTGATAAGGATAAGTTGCAACTGCGGCAATTGATTTTGAAATACCAGCAATTAGAACATATGTAAGTGGACTCAATTTTTCAGTTTTTTCTTCAATTTGAAAGAATTTCTTTAATTCTTCATATGCCATGAATTGAATTGCTCCATGAGAAATTCCAAAGAGTGATGGAACTAATCCTTGATAAAAACCTTTTATTCCTTCTTCTTGAAATATTCTTGATACTGCATCTTTGTTTTTAAAAAAAACAAGAAAAATTAAATTGATTGAAATTATTTTTTAGTTTATAAATTTATAAATATAAAGATACTTGTAAATCCTGAATAATTTCCAATTTGATTTGGACTTTGCAAACACATTCTGGTTTTGATGACCCAAATTGGATTTGTTAAAAATGAAGTGATTAAACCTTTTTGTTTTTTGTTTTTTTTAAGAAATGAATAAAATAAACTTTTTAAAAATGTTTATAAACCTGCAGCTGCAGCAGACATGAGGTATTGAGATGGTCCCAAATGTTTTCTTTGTTCTCCTGCCATCTTTTGTTTTATGGCTCCATAAAATAGAAAATACAATCCCCAAGAAGTTGTCGATCCTATTAAATTAGGAGTTAATCCTTGGTATAATCCTCTAACACCATCTGACCTGACAATCTTAACCAATGCATCTGCTGTTCCTTGATATCGCATCGCCGTAGACATCCCATCTTGCACTAATTAAGAAAAAAAAAAAAGATAAATTGAGAATGAGATTGAAGATTGGAAATTGAAACTAAAAGCAATTGAGATAGAGTAGTTGTGATTGAAAAAGAATCAAGTGAATGTAAAGAGTTAAAGAGCAATCTTGACTTTTCTTTTCAAAGTTAGCGCAACTTTGCCAAAATGCCAAAAAATATAACAAAAATCCAACAAAAACAAAAAAACTTTGAAGCTTTGAAACAATTAAAGTTTTAAATGATTAGAATTCAAATAAAAAAGAACCTTGGAATCTAATCTTGAGTAAGTCCAAAGGGTGAAGTAATAGAGTTGCAGCACCACCAGCACTCACACCTGCCACAAACTCAAACCAAACCATTTCCTAATGGGATTCCCATCTATTAACTGTATCTCCTCTATTCACACGTGCTTTCCTTGATCAAACAATTTTCATAACAACAAATAATGAGTTCATCAAACTCAAAATGGCAAAATGAATTGAGCTTAGAAAGATAACAACAACATGATATTATTATTTTGTAGATCAACTTTATTCTGAATTGAATTGAAAAAGTTTGCAACAAAAGAAAAAAGAAAAAAGAAAAAAGAAAAGGGAAAAAGTGATTCATTCAACAAAATTAGATACACTTTCAATTATTAATATTATTTTGATTTTTAATCAACTTCTTCCATTTTAGAAGCGGCAGAGTCATCTTCAAGAGGTGGCATATCATCAGCTTCAGGGATTTCTTCATCATCTTCATCGACTGAGAGACCGAGTTTGATCATTCTATGAATACGTTTGGCGAAATCAGTTGGGTCTTCAAGAGAGAATCCAGATGAGAGTAAAGCAGTTTCATATAATAAGACTGATAAGTCACGAGAAGTTTTATCATTTTTGTCACTTTCGAGTTTTGATTTCAAGGATTTAATGATTGGGTGATCTGGGTTGATTTCCATTGTTTTCTTTGAGGCCATGTAAGAGGACATTGAAGAGTCACGAAGGGCTTGAGCTTTCATGATTCTTTCCATGTTAGCAGACCAACCGAATTGTCCAGTAACTAAACAACAAGGAGATTCAACGACATGGTTTGAGATTTCAACTTTTTCAACTTTGTCACCAAGAATTTCTTTGACTTGTTTGCAGAATGGTTCAAATTCTTTCTTTTTGTCTTCAAAAGCTTTCTTTTCTTCTTCATCTTCTGGGAGTTCAAGTCCTTCTTTTGTAACACAGACGAGTTTCTTTCCATCGAATTCTTTGAGTTGTTGGACGGCATATTCATCAATTGGGTCAACCATGTAAAGAACTTCAAATCCTTTCTTCTTCAATTTTTCAAGGAAGGGTGAGTCTTTGATGGCTTGTTTGCTTTCACCGGTGATGTAGTAAATATCTTTTTGTTTTTCTGGCATACGGGTGATGTAGTCTTTGAATGAGGTGAGTTCATCTTCAGATTTGGTAGAATTGTAACGAAGTAATTCGGCGATTTTAGCACGATTTTGGGTATCTTCGTGAATTCCTAATTTGAGGTTCTTTGAGAAGGCTTCATAGAATTTGGTGAAGTTTTCTTTGTCTTCAGCAATTTCAGCGAACATATCCATACATTTCTTGACAATGTTTTTCTTGATGACTTTGAGGATTTTGTTTTGTTGAAGCATTTCACGAGAAATGTTGAGTGGAAGATCTTCAGAGTCAACAATACCCTTAATGAAGCTCAAGTATTCTGGAATGATTTCATCACAGTCATCCATAATGAAGACACGACGAACATACAATTTGATGTTGTTGCGTTTCTTTTTTGATTCGAATAAATCAAAAGGTGCACGTTTTGGAACAAAGAGGATGGCACGGAACTCGAGTTGTCCTTCAACTGAGAAGTGTTTGACAGCAAGATGGTCTTCCCAATCATTGCTCAATGATTTGTAGAAAGCAGCATATTCTTCTTTGGTGATGTCATCAGGGTTACGAGTCCAGATGGGTTTGGTTTTGTTGAGTTCATCCCATTCAGTGGTAGTTTCCTTGACTTTCTTGGTCTTCTTCTTATCTTTTTCTTTTTCTTCTTCATCATCGAGTTCTTCGATTTTGGGTTCATCACTCTTTTTCTCTTCATCGTCCTTTTCTTCTTCAACCTTTTCAGCTTCTTCATCTTCAACTTCCTTTTCAACTTCTTTCAAAGTCAAAAGTTGGATTGGGTATCCAATGAATTCAGAGTGTTTCTTGACGATTTCTTTAATCTTTTTTTCTTCAATGAATTCAATTTGGTCTTCTTTCATAAAGAGTTTGATGGCTGTTCCACGTCCAAGTCTTTCACCGGTGGTATCCAAACGAATGGTGAATGAACCTCCAGCAGCTGATTCCCAAATGTATTGTTCATCATCATTGTGTTTAGTGGTAACTTGAACACGTTCAGCAACCAAGTAAGCAGAGTAAAAACCAACACCAAATTGACCAATCATACTAATATCAGCTCCAGATTGAAGGGCTTCCATGAAAGCTTTTGTTCCTGACTTGGCAATAGTACCCAAGTTGTTAACAAGATCAGCTTTGGTCATACCAATACCTGTATCTTGAATAGTCAAGGTTTTTTCTTCTTTGTTTGGAATAATTTTGATCATGAGTTCCTTTCCAGTGTCAAGTTTAGAAGGGTCAGTGAGTGATTCATAACGAATTTTATCAAGGGCATCAGATGCATTGGAGATCAATTCTCTCAAGAAAATTTCCTTGTTTGAGTAGAAAGTGTTGATGATCAAGCTCATCAATTGACTGATTTCAGCTTGGAAGGCAAAGGTTTCTTGTTCTTCAGACATTGTTGTAATAAAAGCGACAAAGGTATTAACTTTAACGAAGAGGTTATAAAAACGAAAAGTGTTTGACGACGGGCTTCTCCGAAATAAAAGCTGAAAAAA
>Ga0209960_1002507_pt1 | contig 18047 bp, 18 predicted proteins | sample ThiBiot_500_plan_2_FD_183947 | JGI IMG/M metagenome (GOLD analysis project Ga0209960, IMG submission 183947) | Wastewater bioreactor microbial communities from Cape Town, South Africa - Thiocy_expt_500_plan (SPAdes) | ecosystem: Engineered > Bioreactor > Thiocyanate-remediating >...
TTGTACGACATGTAACAAGCAGTTCCGCAATAATTGTCTTAATATTGATGGCAAGCCCTATTGTGAGGGATGTGGTCGTAAAGCATTTATTGCTTCAAAACTTGCAAAGCGTAATGGAGGAGACTCCGCTACAACTTCGCCTGCAACCAAAACTGAAACAGCGACCGTAAACAAAGCAAGTACCGCCGTTGATACTAGAGCGCCGGGGACTTCAGTTTCATCAATTTCTGCCCCGAGAACAGTTTCTGGGTCTGTTTCGGTACCGCGTACGGGATCTACTGCTGGTTCTACGACAAGTCCTAATAGACCTTTAAATATCGTCGAGCAAGAAGCACTTCGCGAGCAAGAACGGGAAAAAGAAAGAGAACTGGAACGACAAAGGTTGGCAGGAAAGAGTGTTAGCGACGCTGAAAGGAAGAAACGTGAAGAAGATGAACGCAAGGTGCGCGAGGAAGAAGAAAAGCGAAAGCGTAACGAGGAGGAGAGAAAAAAACGCGAAGCAGAAGAAAAACGAAAACACGAGGAAGAAGAGAGGCGAAGGGCTATGGAAGAGGAACGTAAAAGACGAGAAGAAGATGAACGAAAGAGACGCGAGGAACTTGTGAGAAAACGTCGCGAGGACGAAGAAAAACGTAAAGCGCAAGAAAATGAAGCGACTAAGAGACGGGAAGAAGAACGGAAGAAACGAGAGGACGAAGAAAAGCGTAAGAAACTTGAAGAGACACAGAGAATGCAAGCACAGGAAGAAGAAAAAAGACGTAGAGACGAAGAATCACGAAAGAGACGTGCGTTGGAAGAAGAAGAAAATCGTAAAATTGCTCAAGCCGAAGAAGATAAACGGCAGAAGACTCTCGAGGAAGAAACACGAAGACGCGAAGAATCGGCAACTGTTAGACCTCGATTTGTTACAGCTAGCCAAGCACCTCCACAACAGCAAGATGAGGGCAATAAAGTGCTTCAAGCCATTGAAGAGGCTAGACGCAAAAAAAAGATGGAAGAAGAAGAGAAGCGTCGACAACGCGAGGAACAACGATTACAAGCCGCTGAATCTGAGCAGCGTCGAAGAGCAGAAACGATACGTCTTCGCGAAGAAGAGAAGAAAAAGCGCGAAGAAGAACGCTTACGCCGTGAATTGGACGAGGTTAAACGTGCTGCAAGTGGAAGTCTGATTAGTCCGAGGAAGCAAACTGCGTATGAAACTGATCTGCAACAAAAAACTCGCGAAGAAGAGGAAGAGAATGAACGAATTAGAAAACAATTAGAGTTGAAAAATCAGGAGATTATGCGCTTGAACGAAGAAAATGAGCGCGAAGCAACACGATTGCGTGAACGAAGGTTGTCGCGAAATACCACAAAGTAAGTGTCTATCCGTTCATATTGACTTCAAATTATTAATATTAATAAATGTACCTAATTTAGATCCTCAAGCTCTTTTGAGCGTGACAACGCTGAAAAAGATCCAATCGAAGCCGCGATTCAAGCACGCAAGCAAAGTGAAAAGAATCAAGTCATTGGCAAGTGGTCGAGTGAATACACCAAAGACGATAATGTCCCTGAATGGCAATTGCGAGCAAAATCGGTGCAGGACAAATATCGTACAAATTCTGAACTGCCTGCTGTAAACAATAATTACAGCAATGCAGGTAGTATCAGTGGTAATCAAGACATGAATTATTTTAAGGCCAAGAAGTATGATAGCGATCTTGATGAAGAGTTTGATAGAAAGATTAACAAGCGACAGACAAGGTACGTAATATATCGGCAAGAATGTACTCATCCGTTGACAAATTAATTTGTTAGGGTTCGAAATTTTGTTTGGGAAGACTTTTTGGAAAGCAACAAGCTGAAGGTAGTATAAATATAATCGTTATTTATAGAACTATTGTTGAGACTAAATCGAATTTTAGGGTTTTATGATGAAACGAGATCCGAATGGCCTGTTTGGCGGCAAGTGGCGAAGAAGATATTTTGTGCTTCGCGAGGCTAGATTATTGTATTACAGACAAGAACCTCCTGCTTCGAGCGTAGGAAGTAAGTTATTCACTCAGTCCAAAAATTTGATCTGACATCCCAGTTTCAGTGAACCATCCACCATTGGGCATTATTTCATTACAATATTCTTCGGCTATCGAACCTGAAGGCAATGGTAAAATTAAAATTGTTACTCCAGATCGCGTTTGGCGGTTGGATGCTGGAAACAACCAAGAACGAGAGAAATGGATTAAAGGATTACGTGAAGCCAAGGAAATTTATACATTGGTGAAAAATAAGATTGACGAAGCAAACGTTCCTATTTATGGACCTAACTACGAAGCAGTAAGTTTGTTAAAATTCATAAAAGTTTCGAGTTCTAACATTAGTTCTTAAAGCGTAAAGAAGGCATCTTGCAACGGTACAATGCAATTTATTTTTGGGTCGACAATTATTTTGCTTTACAGGACGGCATTTTGTTTTATTTTGCGTCCAAGGTACAATATACCATAAATATTCTACAGAATATGGGCTATAGTTAATTTTCTTTTTTTTGAAGGGCGCTAATCAAAAGGGCCGAGTGCCATTATACGACGTCAAATTGGAAGAGTATTCGGTGACTAACAAATTTGCGTTCAAAATCATTTGGAAAGAGAATGGCAAGAAAAATGAAATTATTTTGGCAGCAAAGAGCGAAGAAGATATGCAATCTTGGTGCACGGCCTTAATGAGGCAGAAATTGCTTATCGAGGATACGATTAATTCGATAGAATTTTAAAGCATAACTTATTTTAACGTGTAGAGTTGTAAATAGATTCACCCATCGCTGATACATTTCGTGTCTGGTCGTTTGCGGTTACTTTGTCTATTCGTTAATAAGTTTTACGTGTACTACCCAAAGATTAATGAAACAAATTTAAGCCAAAGGAATTTTTCGGAAATAAAACAAAGTCTTCTTTTTCGAATGCTTTTATTGTGAACATACCAACATCTTTCAATTCAGTATGAGTATTCTGTTGCTCATATGCGTTGTTGGAGTAATAACTAGTTTGTTGCTTGAGATCTCTAGGCGCATTTTCAAGTCATCAGCAAAGGACATCAAAACGCCTAAAAATTCTCTAAATACACGTAAGATGCTTTAGTTTGTTAGTTTAGATTTTTTATGATTTATTTGCTGCTGAATTGCACTATTTTTCTTGATCTGCGTTACGCTTTATCCACCTAATATTTAAATGCCCCAAAAGAATTAATATAAATGAACAACCTTATTATTTTGGTAAAAAATTGTTGCTGTTCCTTAACAATTTTTTTTTTACTGATCTTCATTTGTTCTAATTTGTGCCTGGTTCAGATTCCCAATGGAGATTGGAAACAAACGAAAAAGCACCGTTGGAATTAATCGCAGGGGAAAAGGTAGTTTAACTTCAATTATTCGGTGAATTATTGATAACTTTTCGTTCCGGCCTGCCGTGCTCAATGTCCAATCTTTCATATTATATTAAATATTGATTTATCTTTGTTTTAGAAATTATTATGTCTCGTTCATGCGACTCCTTCAAATGTGTCGCCGGGTTCTCCTTTCGGACTCAATTCTTCCGAAGCCATGAGCCCTGAAAAAACTGTAAGATGTGAATAGTAATATAAACTAATGATGTGTTAATATTTTATATAGCTCATTTCTCCTATTAATTTACTTGCGACTGAATTGTTCATAGTTCGGATCGAAGAATTGGAATCTATTAGGAGGTCCACCCCTTCACAATTAATAGGCTATCGATTCAAAAGGCCTCAATGGGACGGAGATTTAATTAAGATTAATTTGGAAGTCGAAGGATTTGTGGCTGGAGTTTACAATTTAACTGTAATTACAAAACCAGATCACCTGCCAATTATTGGCGGTCAAATTAAAACAACAGTTAAGCCAGGTACAGATGTTGCACAATCAATATAATATAATACTTGTCATTAAGTTTTGATTTGATTAGACATCTAATTAGAATCTTAGGACGAATTGATGCAACAAATTGTACCTTACGAGGAGTGACGCAAAGTATTACGATTGGGCGCGGAAAAACAACGACCTTCACGATATTGGCTAAAGATAAATTCGGAAATATTGTCAAACCCTTGCAGATCCAGAACGACAGTGACAGTGAGGAGGATGATTCATTATATAGCGGCGTATTATACGACGAAAAAGAATTGTCAGAGAAACGAAAAGTGAAAAGTGCAACGAGGAAAATTGCTCGAGCGGAACAACAATTATTTGCGGTGTCTATCATCGAAGGACCGACAAAGGCCAATATAACCGTTGATTATAACGACGATATTGGCAATAAGTTGCAAGAAGATGACTATTGTCTAGTGAAATTTAAGCCACTCCAAATTGGGCACTACGTGCTGAAAATCACTTATGACAATCAAGAGCTGTTCGAATCGCCTTTGCATGTATTCGTTGAACATGGTAAGTGCTAATTTATTAAGGGCCATAATAAAAATTAAATATTCTAATGTAAATAATTGTAGGATTGCCGACGAGAAGCAACACAACCGTTGAGGGGCCGGGTCTTCATATGAGCATCGAGGAGGATCCACAAGCAGGAGGCATTTACAGATATTATATTACACCACGTGATGCATTTAATATGTCTACTTCGAAGATGGCCTCAACGGAAAACTTCAAGGTTTTGATCGTGGATCCTGATGGAAACTACATAAATCCGAGTTTAGCATACAATAGGCACGTGACCCATCAGTATTATAATGCCACATGATACTAATATCTATATAGAACGAATAATAGATTTGCATTTCAATTCAAACCAAAGAAAAGCGGATCACATAAGTTGTTTGTTGCCATTTTAATCGATACCGATGAGATTGCGTTGAAAGAAGACAGCGAAGACGTATCATTTTCTGAAATCAAGTCGAGTAGCAGAATATTTGAGATTGATAGCGATAGTGAGGAAGAGTTTGTTGGCGAGGATGAGGTGGCTCAAAACGTGTTCGAGACGTGGTACCTGAAGAAGCAAAACATTAAAAGCAGTCCTTTTGAGTTCATTGTGTTGCCTGGTACGCGCGATTAATCCAATAACTTGTACTAATCTTGGAATATATTAGGTGAATTGTATCCTAAGCACACTATTGCCTATGGTCTCGGCTTGTCACAAGGTGTCGTTTCTGCAACTGTTCCACGAACTTTTGAAATTCAAGCAAAAGATTACTATAACAACAAACTAACATACGGTGGCGCTGATTTAGTGTACGTAACGATACATATATCCAACTAGCTAATTGCAATTATTTTAGTGTTAGGATAGAAGATCCGAGCAAAGAGAAAGTCCCCGCCAATTTGAAAGATAATGGCACTGGTACTTACACCGTGACATATTACACGACTAGAGCTGGAACATACAAGATTTTTATTACATACAATTCGACGAACATCAATGGCAGTCCTTTTCTGTGCAAAATCTTAGCAGGTACGGTTGATCTACTTTCTCTGATTTGTGGCATTAATTACACTCTGTTAAGAAACTTCAACGGAGCCAAAACAAAGCGAAATCAAGTTAAAATCCACAAAGTCTCCCGTGAAACATTTACCCGCTCATTTGGCACACCATCATGAAACACATCCAGAAGAGATCGTAATTATTGCCGGTGATGTAACTAAATGCTTTATATTGTGTGAGTCTGTACAGAGCTAACCATACTAAATTAGGAAATTGTATTGTCGGTGCAAAGTTGCGACAAGTTTGGTAATCGCGTAATTAGCGGTGGTGATGCATACACGTTGAGTTGTCATCGCATTGAAATAACACAAGCTACTGACTCGCCCTCACTGTCGGATGAACAACCTAAAAAAAGAAAAGCCGATGAGTTTGAGCATAGTAAGATCACGTTAAGATTTACTCATCTAATAATAATTGCGCAGATGATAATAATAGTTATCAAAGCCCTGTTCACCGCACAATTAACCCAACGAGAGTGGCCGTGCCTAATCCACAGTACCATGTCATCGACCATTGTAATGGCGCGTACTCGATTAAGTTCCAAGAAAACACAGCTGGATTCTACGTCGTTAGTATCAAGCAACGCGGTGTAGAAATTAAAGGCTCGCCATTCAACATTAGAATAATTCCCGGTACGTTCACTGGCTTCTTAGCTGTTTCCTTATATGGAATATTCATGACATGTTGTTCAGGCGCTGTTTATCCACGAGAATGCACTGCTGCGGGCGAAGGCCTAGAAGAACCTCAAGTTGGCAAAGAAAAAAGCTTCGTCATTAGCTTACGTGACAAATTTGGAAATATGACAGCACTAGACGCGGAAAAATCGCTGCCTTTAGTGAAGTTTACCAATGACAATGTCTTCAATCCTCACACTACGTACTTGGGCCACGGCAAATATAATGTGAAATATACACCTTTATCGGTGGACCCCGTGCGTTTGGCAATCTTCATTCATAATTCATTAATCAAGGAATTTCCGAGAAATATCAACGTAAAACCTGGTGTCACTAACGCGTTGATGAGCGCTATCAATTTGACGTAAGAAATATTCTGTAATATTTCACCGATCAAACCGAGAGCTAATAGTGCCGTTTTATTGCAGTAAATTGGTGCAAAATATTAAGTGCGGTGAGACGATTTCAATCGGATTCAAAGCAAAAGACGAGTTTGGCAACGATAAAATGACGGGCGGCGATCAATTCGTTGCCGTGTCGGGTATGTTAACGCATTAAATTTAATGGCTAATATATATATTTTAGTACCACAACGTGGTCTGGATTTGGAAGTTTTGGATTACAACAATGGCAACTACGAGCTGAAAATGTGCCCAAAAATAGCATACGAAAAGTTTTCGGTGCATATTAAGCTTGGCGATCAAGATATTCATGGATCACCTTTTATGGTTAATTCTGAACCAGGCAATACGACGGATGTTCAAATTGTGAAAATTGAGAATAATCGCGTTGGTGAACGGTGCACTTTTGAATTCTTGGCTAAAGACTCCTTGGGAAATGAAAAGGTACGAATAATACTATTCTTTAATAAGTGCGAGGCAGTATATAATACCATGTTATATTCACAGAAAAGCGGGGGCGATAATATTATTTTGATGCTGAAAGGTGTCGCTGTACACAGCAAAATTTTCAATCCAAACGTGCCAATCTCTATCAAAGATTTAAAAACTGGGCGGTACATCGCGTCATTCACGAGCACTTTGGCAGGAAATTATTCCATTGGCGTATATAAAATACAAACTGCCATCAATCCAGATCCGGTCTTTTTGAAAAGTGTCGAAGTTCCGTTATTTGCAGGTATTTGCCCCTAACTTGGAAAAACTATTTGGTTGCGATAAGTGCTAATAAAACTTTTTAGGTGAAATTGAACCAACAGAAAGCATTGTTATTAAAGACGAACAAACATGGAGACCAGAGATGCAAATTAACGAGCGAGATTCTTCATTCAGAAAAGAAGTCTACATTGTCTGCAAAGATAAGTGGAAAAATTCTGCGAGGGTGAAAGACGAAGGCAAGTGATAATTTCCAAATTTGTTAAGTGTAACTTTTGATATAGAGCGCGTGAAGAGCTTGAAAATTAAAGCAGAAATTTGGCGCGCAATGGATACTTCGCCTTATTCTAACAACAATCAAGTCGAGTATGACATTTACGATGAATGTACCCTGTCACTGCACAAAACTGGCATAATTCACGCGAAGATTAACGTTGCAGATATTGGATCGTATCAATTTCGAGTTCAATTTGACGGTCAACCAATCGCTCAACCACCATTGAGCTTCACAATCACTTCGGGGCCAATTGATCCTCCATCTTGTGTCATAAAATGCAGGAAAATTTTGACCGGTACCGAAGCTAAAAATGGTGATCTGCAAATCGAAGCACGTGACAGACAGGGAAATAGAATAACATCTGGAGGTAAGTTTGCGTACATTTTTTGAGCGCAGCCAAGAATTGACCAATCACTTTCGAGTATAGGTGCGAAATTCCGGGTAGTTATTGATTTGGCTGAGTCTAGTTTTGCACCGTTTGACCAAAACACAATGCCCAAGCACATCATCAACGATAATCAAAATGGGACTTACAGTGTGTTCTATTCGTTGCATAAGCCAGGCAAATATCTCATGGAAATCACATGCAATAATGTTCCGTTGAAAGGTTCACCTTTCGAAATTAGTGTGTCACCGGGTATGTTCATAATTTCAATCTTATTTGTTCCGCTTTTTGAACGTAAACTCTTTTCAGAGTTTCCTAATTTGGATAGCAAACGAAAATGGATGGAGAAGCAATTGCAGGAAGCAAATCGAGATGTAGTCGAACAAAATTATATTGTTCCTTCTTTCGGGGGAGGCGGGCAATTTTTAAAACTCCGAGTAGAGCGCCATCGAGTGTTCCAGGATTCACTTGATCAATTGCAAATGCGCGGAGCGAAAGATTGGAAAAAAGAATTCAAAATTGAATTTGCGGGCGAGCCTGGCATCGACGTTGGAGGTGTAACCAAAGAATGGGCTACAATCATGGCAAAGAAAATGTTTGACCGAGATTACGCACTATTTACGCATCCGAACGAGAAAGCGGTTGATTTCCAACCAAATCCATTGTCTTCCGTACACGTAAGTGACTGCACTTCTTTGTCACTTTTTGACAATTGACACGTGTCAAATTAAAACTAACAATGACACACGCCACTGACTAAAAATTTAGCCTGAACATTTAGTAATGTTCGAGTTTGTTGGAAAATTCATCGCCAAGTTGATCTTCGACAATACCTTGCGTAAAAAAACCATCTTTATTCCCGTTCATTTCACCAAGTTTTTTTACTCCTTAATATTGGGACGAAAAGATGAGTCAAACGTAAGCACTTTGAAACTTGAAAATGAATTCATTAATTAGTTTTTTTTTTTTTTTTGAATAGATTACATTACAAGATATGAAAGCTGTGGACGACGATTATTATAGAAATTTAATGTATATGCTGGAGAACGACGTTAATAACTTGGAAATGACTTTCACAATGAACATTGATCAATTTGAACAAAAAAAAGAAATTGAATTGATTCCTGGAGGCAAGGACAAGATAGTGAATAATTTCGTAAGTTAAAAACTAATTTGGAAAATAACTATTATTAACTTTTTTAAAAACGAAAGAACAAAAAGTTGTTTGTAGAGCTGAAAGTTCAGTGGGGATTGTACAAAGTGATCGAAAAGCAAGTTCAAGCATTTTTGAAAGGATTTTACTCTATTGTCCCAAAAGAAATGATCTTTATATATACTGAAGAAGAATTAGAACAATTGCTGTGCGGTAGACCAGACATTAGCATTCAAGAATTACGCGAGTCAGCGCAATATAAAGGAGGATGGAATAAAGATGATGAACAAATTAAATGGCTATGGGCATTTTTGGGTACGTAAAAAAAAAAAAAGTACTTTAATTGTATCAAAAAAATTAATATTTATTTTAACAGAATCGTTGTCAGAAGGAGATAAAATTAATTTTGTAAAGTTTGTGTTCGGATTTGAAAAGACACCGTTGGATGGCTTCAAGTATGTTGGAACATATTTTTTCGCTTAACAACGGAGCAGGCCTCTGATAAATGTTTCAACTCAGGTCGTTGAATCCAAAGTTTTCAATTATCAAAACTGAGGGTCAAGATTCACTTCCGAAATCAAGCACGTGGTATGTATTACATAATAATTAGCTTATTTTGTCAATATTTTTCTAACGCGGGAATTACCTTTAGTTTTAACCAGTTCAAACTGCCTTTGTACAGCTCACCGAAAATGTTGCAAGAAAAAATATTAACAGCCATTCGTGAAGCAAATGAAGGATTCGGATTCGCTTAACAGCGTAATAAAAAAATAGTTTATTTTTGACCTCAAAAATGTATTTCCAATTGAGTCTATTTATAAGCGATCGAAGGACGACACTTCTGTGTAGTTCCTTCGCTTTATGAACCTGCGATATAACAAAGCACCCCCGAGTATTAATCCCACGCCTATCATCACACTCTCGACAATGATTATGGCGAGTTTTGAATCGACTCCTGGATCTGGTTCATTTGGTCCTGCAAATGGAACGGAGTTTTCCACTGGAGGTTGGGTGGGCGCATGAGAAGTATGAGGTGCTTGCGGCTCTTTAAGAAAGAGATTCCAGTACATTGTCACATCCGACTTTGAATTGACTAATCTATAGTATCCGGATGGCACAGTGATGTTAATGTCTCCAAATGACCCAGAGATGCTTTGCCGCGTTGATACAATTACGGTGTAATTCCATTCCTGCACTGTCCAATCCCTTAGTGAAAATGAAATTTCAATATCTGCATCGCCCAAGAGAATCGAATTCGCTGTAATGTATGCCAATTGCTGTAAATGAATGGAACTTGACGCGTCTAACGATAGAGTGCCCAAAATAGTCAAGCATTGATTAAACAAATATTGCCGTTCGTCGAATGAGTAAGACGTTTGGATCCGGCCAGAGTTTTTAACAACCAGATCTCCCTCGATTGTTCCTTCACCTCCGATTTTTCCGTTATAAGTAATTTCTATGGGTGCTTTCGATTTGATTGTTGAACTGTTTCGCATTGCGATTTCGGATTTGACACTTAAAGTGACACCTGTCAACTTAATTGTTGAGTTGATTAAGGTAATTGGCGTTGATATTGCGTAAGGTGATTGTCCTTCTCCCTCAATGTTCCATTGCGAATTGATAAGTTGAGCGGTTGATGGCGCGAATTGACATTTGGCATTGGTGTTAATTGTCGTATTAATAATTTTCACATCATTTTGATCAGGGATGTCGCATCGACTATGAAGATTAAGGGTCGAAGCTTCGAGCAATACTATGTCGAATACATTTGCATCATTTTGAACGGTTAATTCTGATTGCGTAATCAAAAGCGTGAGTTCAACAAAAAGAGACCCGATCTTCGCAGTTGTTGCGCTAAAGAGAACCGAGGTAACGTTCATAATATCTGCGGTTACATTGACATTCAATATTTGACAAATGACGTAAGAATGAGGGGCAGTGGTCAGATCTGGTAGGAAAATTTAACTTCGATAATACAAAATTTATTTTTCTTACTTTTGGTAATAAAAGAACCTCCGTATAATTCCAACATGCCTCCCGTTACGGTAAATTGTGTAAATATCGCTGCTGTAGCTGGGAGCATGCGAAATACCAATTTGCCAGATATTTCGACATTTCTTGCAACGCAATTATTATCGCACGTTATAGTCAGTGCATTATTGCCAATATTAATAAATACATCATCTTCGGAGCCTAGTAGAGTGGAATTAATTTTATAATTACCTTGGTACTTTTAAACCAATCCATATGCTAGCATTATTCCACGATAATACGCAGTTATTTGTGCTGCTGCAATTTGAAAGTAGTGAAGTATCGATGTGGATTTGTTCTCCGTTACTGCACCACACTAACGCATGTAGAATTGCAATTATAGTATAATAGATTGTGCTTGACATAGTTAAATTGCAACAGCTTTATTCGCATTTTGCGGTCTGAAATATTTGAAAATTCACAAGATTAAAGTAATTTGACGAGCTGCTATCACCTTTATTTAGTAATAATTAATATCAAGGTATGTACAGGTCTCCTACGCAGACTGCATCAAGTTTTTGCCTCTATATACACAAAAAACTATTTTTATTGCGATTATAATACACTTATCGCCACTGATATCCAATATCGAGCTCACTACTTGTTGTTATTCATGGTATTGTTGTTCAGTAGCTTGCTGCTCAATTTCTTGAACAAACTCGGCGAGCCTAAAAAGTTTAATATTAATATTTCTATTATACAATCAAATTATTAATACGCTATAAACTAAGCTAATTAGTACATACTCTTTTCCTTATCTTTGTCTTTCTCCTCTTTATCTTTTTCCTTGTCCTTGCCCACTGCATTGCTCGGCCCGCCAAAAGTGTTAGTCATACGATCACCCGCTTGACTGTCCTTCGATGCGTGCTTGAGTTCCTTAATGTTATTCAACGACTTGTGTTTTCCAACTTTATCGCTGCTACTGCTCAGCGGTAGGAGTTTTGGCGAGCTCGGCGAAGTTGACAAACGCGGCGAACTTGTACCTAATGTGGGAACTTCACTACTGCCTGCGGCCTTGTTGTAACACGGGTCACACACACGAACTTTCTTGCTCTCGTTGATGTGTTTCAACTGCAACTTGTTACCTGAACAGTTCTTGCACACGACTTCACCGCACTTACGGCAGTGATGCTATTGAGTATAATTAATAAAGGAATTGTGATTAAGTAGGGGGTGCCAAGTAGTTTAAATATATATACTTGCCCTTCGGAACAGTGGTGTCCATTTCTTGTGGCAAAGCATGCAATCAGGTGCTTCGGAGTCTGGTTTCCAATACGCAGCTGCAGGCGATTATTACGAGCACTACAATCACTCTTATTATAACAGTGTACGTACCATTTTTTTGATCTTCTTCATCACTGTCTTCCTCGTCTAAGCTGCCGGGCTTGACACTCTCACCTAAAATATTCGTAGATGAGTTTTGTTACGTAATATTAATTCAAAACAGAGTAGTAGGTTAATAAAAAATAACTTACGAGAAATTGTACTTGAGACGTTCAATGCGATACTTTTTCTGGCCTTGAATCTTCGAGTTTTTTATCAAAGTTGCTCTAATACGCCTTTGAACTGCTCGAGCCATTTCCTATTTACAACGAATGATATTATTAATATTAACAATTGTATGTTATAACGTTGAGTAAAGACTTACGCTTTTTCTTGAGGTGTGCTAGCAAAAACAATAAACGACTTTTTGCCTGTTGCCAATCCGAATCTGTTCTTTTGATCTGCGTATTAATTAGTACATGAAATATAGCCGACAGGCACTCTAAATACACACCATCTTTGTCGGACAAATCTTCAGCCTTGGCGCCTTCCAGCTCCAAAAACCCACGTGCTTCGTACTTGCCGTCGCCCAGATCCTACGTTTAACAATTAGCGCATAATCACGATTATAGTAATTCATGAGAATATCGATCATACTTTTGTGTATAACAGTGCGTCTGTGAACAAAAAGAAGTACCGCTCTTGGTTATCTTTACGACAAACTTTCGTCAATCGTCCCTCGTATACGAATTGTCGGCCGAGCTCGACGAGACCAGTAGGCTATTAAAAGAATATATGACATTATTATGACGTTTTTAGATGAATCTAAGCCCTTACTACTGGGGATCCGGTTGGTATTTTAATGCTCTTCTGAATTGTCAATATTTTCTCGAGGTTCTGTCGTTCTTTAACAATGCCATTAATGTGATTGGCCACTTGTTGCACTTGTACCAAAGCTTTGCTAAGTTCCTGTAATATAATGGCATTGAGCTTAATGACATTTGACACGTGTCAACAAAAAAAAAAATAAAAAGGTGTCATCGAAAATTGCCTCAGTAATTCGTACTGTTTTTCATTAAAATTGTAAGTAACTCACGGTATAATCAGAGTACTCTACATTTGTATATTTCAAAACTTCTCGGAGCAATAATTCATATCGAGGGATCCTAAATTAATAATGTTCAATACTAATAATATGTATATATTTATACCTTTGAATAGGCATAATTAATAATGACTGAATTGTTTGGCCTTGATCGTATTTCGCATCTACTGAGGCGGCACATTTCTAAAAATGACATTTTTAGTACGAAATACAAATATGAGCAATATAATTACCTTTAAAAATGAGACCATCTTCATATCATTTAATTTCTCGTTGATTGTAGCAATATGGGTTTGGTAATTTGTAACGTATTCTGAATAGACTTTCAAGAAGGGAGACTACGATAATAAATATTAGCAAAGAATTCTCTACAACAATATAATATAATATCTCAGATTTAGTAATCTAATATTGTCTAATTAATTCGTTATCAGCGAATCAATTGATGTTTTTTTTTTTTTTAAAAGTCTTCAACATGTGATGAATCTTGCTGGATTATGCTTACCAATTGCGTAAATATATCTCCTAATCGCTGTTGATTCTTTGGCAAACCTTTCCATTGCGCCATGCGTTTTTCAAGCGCAACTAAAATAAGTTTATTGACGCGCTGGATCTCTTCATATGATTTGAACAGCGCAATAATTTGTGCGTTCTTGATCATGTTGTTATCCCTAATAGGGATCATATAGTACTGTAAAGCAAGTTAATTTAAAAATGTCGGCACATCTGAGGCAATCAATTTAAAAAGAAATAAAAGACACTAGAGTAATCAATCTCTTTAAAGACTAATTTAATTACGAAAGGGTTGACCAAATATTCCGAACGTTTCAAAATGGGCTTTGTAGATTTACTTGCTTAAAATATCTAACAGACATACCGATATGGCTTGCTCCAAATATTTGAAATAAGCTCTCTCCGTGTCTAATAACTCTTGTATGACTTGTTTGCGTAATCGTTCGAGGGCTGTAAGATAAAAGAAAAAAATCAGATTAGTTGAATTCGTAAATCTTTCCATGATTATGTTCGGAAATAATTAATTAGGATTATTATAATTCATTGATTCGTATTTGGGTGGTTTAGGAAAAGAACCAAGACAAAAATATTAATATTTTTGTCCAAACTTCAAATATTTACTCTGTAGTTTAACGAGATTGCCCATTGCTATTGACTGTCGCGCATATTTTTGAATAGTAATTATAGATTTTGACTGAGCATTATTTCCGATTAGTGGCGAAGATCCTTTTTTTGGCCCAGTCGGGGTAATTCTAGGTTGACCATTAGGCACGGTAGGTGGTCCCTTAGGGGTGGGTAATGTCCTCCCTTGAGTAGGGGAGGATTGTAGCTTACTCTGCATGAAATATAATATTATTCGGGTGAGGGTGGCGGATGTGATAAGATTCTTTTCTTACCATTAGGTAATTACGGATTGTATTTACTACAACAAAAGAAAAATTGGAAATATGAGTGGTTTGGGAAACGGTTGTTTTTTTCTTGAATGACACTTGTCAACTTGCGACTGGCATCATGCTACAAACATTGCCTCATTGCAAAAGAGAGAGTAGAAGAAATAATACTGGCGGCGCTAGGATTAAGCAATATTTTGAGATCGTACTAAATGGTAATTGAAAAGGAAGCTCAAAGATTCTAATAATTGTCTTCAAATGAAAGATTCATTATTTATTCATGAATTATTCAAACTTTGTCTTGGTAGGTAGAAATTTAATGGGGTACTAATGCATTTTGATTTGTTTAAAATTAATAATAAAAAGTTTGTTGTGCGTACAAAATAATTAACCTAAGTCAATATTATAAACATGATAATTGTTTCGAAAATTGCTTAATCCTTCGTGACGTTGGAAAACCCGATTAAGGTCTAATTCGGTGAAGATCTCGCAAAATTTTAAGCGAAACCTGGAGAAATTGCTATATTCTCAATATTGGACACAAACATTCACTCTTATTATTCGAATACTTATTTAGAACAACGAGTAAGCTACAAAATTCTTTTTTTTTTCGGCTCTTTTGAATTCCACCCAAAGTATTATTATTACAGTACTTTATCATTGTTTGCTACGTGATTGATGCATTATTCCAAATATAGATCGTTAAATGAATGTTTAATGAAATTTTACATTTTTGTAGACTGCGAGATGGCTGAACCACAATTCACCTTCGATATAAATGGTGACCATGGCGAAATATCAAAACGATATACATTTGGCTTTTGGTTAGGCTCTGGCAAGTTTTCTGTCGTCTTTGCTGCTCGCGATAAGATCACTCAAGAAGATGTGGCTATTAAATGTGTTCTTAAGGACCCCGAAGACAAAAATCAGCGATTTACCGTAACGCGTGAGGTACAAATCATGCGGAAAATATGCAAGCACCCGAATGTAGTAAAGTTTTATCACTTTACCGAATCAGATCGTTATTATTTTCTGGTTATGGAATACATTAGAGGCGAAGAAATGTTTGAGTGCATTAGAAAGGTAATTAATAATTTATTTTAGCGATCATTGTGTTCTAATTATTCGAATTTATGGCGGTAATTCAGGATTTGAGCGTAAAATTAACCCCCATTTTTGATATTACCATTTTTTCATCATTTCACCCACTTATATTACAATATACCGGTTTGTAGATGGGTTTTCAATAAATCCTTTTCGTAGCCGAAAATCTTTTGGATCGTGACCGTTAACACCAGAATAGAAATCTAAAAAGCATATTTAATACATGATTATACTGATCATATTTATTACATAGCGCGAAGAAGAACACATGTTTTATACTGAAGAACAAGCCCGTACAATATTGAAACAAGTCGGATCCGCAGTATATTATCTGCACTCTCACGGCGTAGTACATAGGTATGCTATTAATATCCTCATTGCAAATGTATTATATTACGGCCAAAAAAAAAAAATCCACCTAAGGCGCTAATAATTGTTTTCAGGGATCTCAAACTCGAAAACTTAATGTGGTCCCTGCCCGATGAAGCTGGTATAGTCAAAGTATGTTAATACGTTATAATATGCTATTTAACTTATTTGAAACAAAATTTTAATTTTTTTTTTGCCAATTTTCGTTGCAGATCATCGATTTTGGTCTCGCAAGATTTGCAGCGGGCGATGAAGACGCGTTAAATAGTCCCTGTGGCACCCCTGGCTATACAGCACCCGAATTGGCGGTTCGCATCTTAAACCACCGAAGCTCAAAAATTATGAATTATACGCGCAGTGTAGATATGTGGTGAGTAATCAAAAAGATCATGATTTACATTGACCACTATATCCTTTAGCTCACCGAACTTAAATTAAAAATCATTTCCGTTTTAGGAGTCTTGGCATCGTGGCTTACACGCTGCTGTGCGGATACCCCCCGTTCTCGTCAGAAGACGATGAAGAACTATTGGAAATGTCTGCTGAAGGGTCATATAGTTTTCCATCGCCATATTGGTATGTTAACGCACGGATATACATCGTACAACCCGACGATTAACACCGCTGAAATAGGGATGGCATATCTAAAGAAGCTAAGAATCTCGTAGGAAGGTTACTGACAAAAGATCCAACAAAAAGAATAACAGCCAAGATGTTTTTAGCAGATCCCTGGGTTTCAAATACACCACAAGCCTCGCTTTTGAACAAATTATATAACCTTACGCTAGGATATGCTTTGGGATCTTCAAATAAGCCGCCAACGACCCCGGACGAGATGTCTTTAGAAGAATCTTTTTCAGAGAAATTGGATTTGAGTTCAAGTTCAAATTCCATAACCGACTCGAAGAATAGTTCTACTCCAAGTGAAACTAATGTCATTAGTTGATTGCATTTCATTGTATAGATTGGTGTCATTAATTGGCCAATACGATGTATTAATAAGATTTTGTTGTACATAAAAGAAACTGAATTATTTTCAACGGTTTTACTTTCGCTGCAGATATTTTACAATGTTACAATGATTTTTTAAATATTGCATTGTTATTCTATTGAGTCACCGCCGTGATCCGGAGAAGTTTGCGTCTCGATCACGTACGGAATTACCGGTAGTTGCTCAATATCATTGCCGGTTTCTTCGTCGCCTGTAATATCATTCCCAGCATCTCCATCAGTAATACTCGCAATGCTATTGCGATTACCAGACTCATAATCAGCGGATTTGGAATTTTTGGGGATGTGGTTTTCGTTCGTAATGCGCAACGTCTTGGAGTTTCGGGTTCGTGCAGAGCTGCGCGAGCCACTTATTTCTCGGCGCCATCTATCAGCTGTGCTCCATAAATGTGCCACAGGTATATATACAAATGCAGTTCTGTAGCACAAAGTATATACTGTAATCGATACGACACCGAAGACTTCAGGCTTGATTATGAACAAAATCAAACTCCATGATAAGGCCAGTATAATGGCGACAATAGGGAAACCAATCCTAGTGACCTAGGCGGAAAAATAAAGTTGAAATTACGTTACTTGACAGAATGCAAGGAAATTACGTACCTTATTCAACGAATGGGTCGTTCGTTTGTTACCAGTGCCGCCCATATCTTTAATGCTGGCCATTAGTCGACTTC
>Ga0209960_1002510_pt1 | contig 18029 bp, 22 predicted proteins | sample ThiBiot_500_plan_2_FD_183947 | JGI IMG/M metagenome (GOLD analysis project Ga0209960, IMG submission 183947) | Wastewater bioreactor microbial communities from Cape Town, South Africa - Thiocy_expt_500_plan (SPAdes) | ecosystem: Engineered > Bioreactor > Thiocyanate-remediating >...
TTTTTTTTTTTTTTAAAAAAAAAAAAAAAAAAAATATGAAAAACCTTGACAAGAACCAGAAATAAGACCCCAAATCCCAGTCGAACCATTTTGAACACAATTTCTCGAAACTGTGCCATTAAAGCCTTTTAAACATTCACCATTTACAGTTTGTCCATTTGCTATAGTTTCATTCCATTTTGAATTACTATCATTGAAAATAGTTCCACAATTTGTAACTTTATTTATTTGATTATTTATTTATTTATTTTCAATTTATCATAATAATGAAACATAGAAAACAATCATACCATTACAAACAAATCCATCTCCAAAATAACCTTGTTTGCATGAACATGAAAAACTTCCTGGAATATTTTCACATTTTGCATTAGCATCACATCCTCCATTATTTGTTGTACATTCATCAATATCTACATTTCATCAAGATTAGAGATGTTGGGAAAAAAAGAAAGAAAAAGAAACCTTGACAAGAACCAGAAATAGAATCCCAAATTCCAGTTGAATCATTTTGAGTACAATTTCTTGAAACTGCACCGCTAAATCCTTCTAAACATTCACCATTTACAGTTTGTCCATTTGCTATAGTTTCATTCCATTTTGAATTACTATCATTCAAAATGGGTCCGCAACTCACAGCTATTTTGTTTGTTTGTTTATTTCAAGAACAAAAAAAAAAAAAAAAAAAAAAAAAAAAAAAAAAAAAAAAAAAAAAAAAAAAAAAGAAAAAAGAAAAAAGAAAGAAAAAAAAAAAACTCAACCATTTGTACAATTGATTCCATAATAAGGTGGTAAACATTCACAATGATAATTCCCATTCAATGTTGTTGAACATCGTCCGCCATTTAAACATGGATCTAGTAAACAGCTTAAATCTTTTTTTTTTTAAAAAAAAAAAATTAAAACATGTATTGTTTTCCCCTTCAAAATCAAGTTTATTTTACCACAATCAGATTTTGCAGAATCGTAATCATTAGAAACTTTGGCCGTGTAAAATGGGATTGGACAATCCCAATAATTCTCTGCAAGTTTTCTATCAAATTTGAAGAAATTTTTTGAATGGAGAATTTTTAGTGCCGATAAACAAATAATCAATCAAAATACATACACACAAAAAGAACAGCTTACAGAATATTGAAAGGGACTTGTAAACTTAAACTTAAAATTTGAGTTGGAATTGTGCCTGTAAGTTGATTCTCATCGAGTACTCTATTCAATGAATTTAATATGATAATTGTAAAACAATTTGTTCAATAAAAAATAAAGATTTTTTAAATCTCTTGAAATAAATTTCTATCATGTGAGCAATTTGTTCAGTGGAGAATAAATATTAAATATTTTACAGGCTTCGTAGATGTGTTAAGTTTCCTAGTTGAGTTGGAATTGTCCCCCTCAATTGATTACCATATAGATATCTATTCAATGACGTTAATAGAGAATGATCACAATTTTCCCAACATAAAAAAAAATAAAAATATCTAAATATTTTACAATTCTGTTAATTGTTGTAAATTTCCAAATTCAGTTGGAATCGTCTCATTAAATAGATTACCATCGAGCTGCCTATTTAATGATTTAATATATAGTAATCACAAAAGAATTGTTCAATTTAAAATAAAAATATTTAAAATATTTTACAGAATTTGTAATTGTGATAAATTACCAAGTTCAGTTGGAATTATCCCTTTCAGTTGATTAACGGCGAGTTCTCTATTCAACGATGAGGTTAAACGATGAAAGAACAAAGATTAAAATATTTTACAGTTTTTGTAATTGGGTTAGATTTCCAAATTCTATTGAAATTGTTCCTTTCAATTTCTGGCCAGTAAGTAATCTATGTTATTCATTTAGTTTACAATCATTTTCTTCAAAATAAAATAAATAAATGAAAGAAAAAAAAAATGAAAAGGAATACAGTCTGATAACTCTTCCAGTCGAAGTGTTGCAACCAACTTCACTTGAATGCTCGGTACATAAATTAGTTGATCCATCCCAATTCAAACTTCCTTTTGATTGTAATGAATTGTACCAATCCATTAAGATTTTTTGATCATTAGGGTCTGTTGAACTCTGAACTATCAGAAAAAAAGAAAAAGAAAAAATCAGATTCAGATTCAAAATGTTTTTTTTTAAAAAAAATTGACAAACAAAAGAGAAGAAAAGAAAAAGAAAGAACATAAGTAAAAAGAAAAGAAAAGAAAAAGAAATAAACGAGACGAAGTGAGAGTTGGAAGAGTAAGCAAAGGAACAGAATTAACATTCTCCAATTTGAAAGCTTTCTAATTATTATTATTTTTTTTTTTTCTGAATAATTGAACCAAAATAAAACAAAGAATCAAGTTAAAACAAGGAGTGAGTTAAATAGAGTTTAGCAAAGAAAAGGAAAAGTTTACCTTGTGGGTTATTGATTCCCTCATGATAAATCTCAGTCCCAATCTTTCTTTCTCTAAAACTAAACTGAAAATCACTTTTTGTGAAGCAAAAAGGAACTAGTTTACTGTCCCTAATTAGACTATTGTATCACTTTCTAATAGACCCATTCCTGTTTTGTTTTTTGTTTTTTTTTTTCTCGTTTTTGAAAATCTAAATTTGAGAAATAAGGAAAAATTTGTTGAAATAATTTTTGTTTTTAAAAATAAAAGAAAAAAATAAAACAAATAAAACAGAAACGAGAGTAGAAAAAAAAGAAATCAAAAAGAAATCAAAAGAGAAGAGAAAAATCAAACCGCCATGTTTTTTATTGAATTTTTTACCATTTTTCTTTGGTTGGTTCAATTTGAAATTTGAAACTCCCAACATTCAAGGATTTTTGGGTTGTATTATTAATCAATTCTTGTTTCAAAATCAAAACAAATAACAACAAATAACAAAACAAAGTTTCATTTTTCATTTTCATTAAATTTTTTCATTTCGAGCGGAAATTGAGGAATAATGGATAAAAAATTAAAATTCCATCAAAATGAAATTTTAATTTTGTAAATTCAGGGACCTAATTAATTTATTGATTAATACATTCCTCAGTCCTATGCCAACAAATTTCATCAAACAATGAATCAACTAATTACTATAACATTGATTCAATTTGAATTTGATTTTAAAATTTCAAATGAACCTGGAAGAAATTTAGAAAAAAGAAAAGGGATCCAAACAACGAAAGCTGAACATGAGACAAAAAGGATCTTGAGCGGAGAATCTCAACCATAAAAATGAAAAACAAAAAATAAGAAGAAAATGAAACATTTGAAGAAACCTTTGAGTGAAATAAGATTCTTATTTTCAAGTGATTGATTAGAGGAGATTTAGATTTATTCAAGAAAAGATAGTTTTTTTTTAAAAAAAAATTTGAAATGTTTCATTCCTCTAAAATGTTTCATGTTTTGAATGAAACAAGAGAGATTTCGATTTATTGAATGGCTTTTTCACCAATCTCTAACAACATTTCGAAATGAAAATGAATACCTTTAGTTATTGATAATATTATCTTTTTTTTTTTCTTTTTCAAAGTCTTTTTTTTTTTTTTTTTTTCTTTTTTTTTTTTTTTTTTTTTTAAATTTTTTTTTTTTTTTTCTTTTTCATTTTTCTTTTTCTTTCTTTTTCATCTTCAGAAAGCTCACTTTCCATTTGTCCTTCAATTTGCGTGTGGTTGGGGATCGACTAGCAACAACCCAAAAAAATGAGAAAAAAAGGCAAATAAGGGAAAAAAGTTCACAAAAAAGAGAAAAAAAAAAAAAAAAAAAAAAAGAAAAAAAATTTAAAAAAAAAAAAAAAAAAAAAAAAAAAAAAAAATGGCGCCTCCTTTTTTTTTAATTAAAATTTTTAAAACTCCCAAATCACTCCTATCCAAATACCCTTAATTTCGACCTTTAAAACTCATTTTTTTCAACGTTTTGACATCGAAAATGATAGGAAAATCAATGATTTTGATAATATGAGGTGAAAAAATGGGAAAATTTGGTGAAAGAGTCGAGGAATTAGGATGTTTTTTTATTATTATTGTTTAATTAAGTTTTCTTATTAGTATCATTATAATTGTATAATTAAAACACCTTAATTTTTGTGAACAGTTGAGTTCTTAATTGTTGAATAGATTGAGAGTGAAATTGTATTGAAGAAGAAGTTAGTGATAATATGATGCGAAAAAATGAGGAAAAATGAAATAAAACTCAAAGAATTGTCATTGAAATTAAAGTAAAAAAATTTGAAAATTGAGAACATTTTATATAATGAAAGTATATTCTCATCGTTAATATTCAACTTAAAAACTCCAATTATTTGAATTTCAACTCATTTGAATTTCAATAATTTTAACTTTTATGACCAAAGAGTAAAATAAATTTCAAAAAGAGGAGTCAAAATACAAAAATAATATATTAGTCAAAATAAATAAATAAAATGAAATGAAAAGTAGGGCAAGGTTATTAACGACATTGACTAAATACAATTTTATTGAATTAATAGATAGTACAATTTTACTGAAGAAAGTGTTGCTCTTTCAAATATAAGATTCCAAAAAGTCATAGAAAACAAAAAGGTACAACCACAATTAATTATAATTAATTATATTTATTTATTTACTTTTATTTCTTTGTTTATTGACTTTTATTTTTGATTTATTCAATTAATTATCATTTAAACAACTATTAAAATTGAATAGCTCAAGAGACTTTTGAATTCTAGACAGGAAAAATCTCTCTCAAAATTTTTTTTGTTGATCCTTATAGAATCTAATCATGTTTGAAGAACATTTCAAAAGGTTAGATACTGAGATAAAGAATGCTGTTGAGAAGTTATTAAAAATGTTAAGTGATCCTGCCCCGATTCCTCAGCCTAAAGTTAATGTTATAGAACTTGTTGGAGGGAGTGAAAGATATCCAGAGAAAGAAGTTAAAGTTGATAAATTTGGTGGGAGTGAGAGAATGAATGATTTTTATAAAGAAAATAATCAATTCCCTAGAGGTGATTTCAGAAATTCAACGATTTTTGGACAACTTAGAATGAGAGCAAATAGTTGTGTTACATTAGTTGATTTGACTTCAGAAATTGTTAGTTTAATTTATCAATTACAAGAATTAGTTGTTGTTGCAAATTCTTCATTTGATCCTTCAATTTTAAATATAATTTCTACCCATTCTTCTAAATTATCAATCTGTTGTGATCAAATGAGTTCAACCGCACATCAAGCAGATTTTGAAAGATCACTTCAAGTAAATTTTATAAAAGAATATCTTTTATTTTTTTAAAAAAAAAATTCATTGAAATTATGAAATTAATTAATCAATTTTTTTTTTTTTTTTTTTTCCCAGGGATTAGATCCCCCTCGTGAAGCAAATATGAAATTAGCAAATTTAGTAAAAATATTGTTAAAAGAAGCTGAATCCATTGTAGCATTAAATAATCTTACTTTTTCACAAATCTCTCAACTTAATCCTTCAATTATTGTCATTGGTGAAAATCTTGATGGACTTGTAGGTTCTCTTGTAAAATCAGTTTCAAAATATGTATCTGTTGTTAAAGCTGAAATGAAAGTATGATTTTATTTTATTTTATTTATTATTATTTCTCTAATTTTTGAATTTTTTTTCAAATTATTCATCATAATCACTTTTTTTCCCCTTTCAGCTTCAATATTCAGATTTAGCTTGTGAAGTTTTAACATCTGTAGGAAAAATTCATTTTTATGTTACACATATGCTTCTTCCAAAAGGTGTTTCAGATATTGATCTTTATCAAGAAACTCGAGATTCTAAATTAAATGAGATGGTTTCAAAAACAAAAGCTTTTACTGCAGCTTCAAAAACATCTTTTTCATATTGGCCTCCTCCAGACGCAAATGAAAAAGCAATTGATTCTGTATTTTTTTTTTTTAAAGAAAAAAAATACTAATTTACTAATTTATCAATTAAAGGCAAGAGAAGTAATTTCTATTGTTAAAGATCTTGTACTTCATATTAAAAATTCTGGTGGTGGAGATCAAATTTTAGAGATATCCACATTCGATGATTGTTCCTTTTCTCTTCTATTTAATTAATTAATTAATTATTTTTTAGATTTTCAATCAATACTAACAAAACGAAAAAAAAAATTCTAGCTTTCCAAGATTTGATTTTTATTTGTCGTTCTCAAGCTAAAAAAAGTAAAAATTGTTTATTACTTTACAAAGATCTTTCTTTATTTTTTATTAAAAAATATAAATTTGATAATAACATTTTTTTGTTTTTCAATTAGTGTTTTCAAGCAATTTAGATACTTCAACAAAACTTCTTGTCACTGGAATTTCAAAGTTATTAGACATTGCAAAAAGTGGAGAAAAAGAAAAGGTTCAACATTTCATCATTATTATTATTCTGAGACTAACTTTACCAAAAAAAAATTAGCTTCTTGATTCCCTTTCCGCTATTCAACAATCATTAACTGAAATTTTTAATGAGATTGAGAAAATTCCTGGGGTTAATTTTTATTTTATTGTATTGTATTTTAAAGTTCAATCTATTAATCAATATGATATAATTTTTAGTTTACTGATGTCAAAAGGCAATTAAATGAAATAGATCACAATCAAGAGGTTATTGTTTTGTTTATTTAAAATTACTTTTGCATTTTTTTTAAAAAAAAAAAAATTATGAAATTAATAATAAAGACTGATGTTGACGAAGCTTCATCACATGATTGGGAAGGAGTTTCATTAATAACAAGTGAAATTGTAAAAGGATTGAAAAAGTTAATTGATGAAATTCATTCTGGATTTGCAACTTCTGAAGATTATTTAGAATGTATGTTTACAATTACGACAAAATCTCAGAAATTAATCTTACTCCTTGGTCCATGTAATACATTTTTTTTTTTTTTTTTTCTTTTTCTTTTTTTCTTTCTTTCTTTCTTTCTTTTTTTTTACAAAAAAACATAAAACAAATCAATTCATTAAAAATTAGCTGAAACAGGAGATTTTTCAGAAAGATTAAAAAAGTTAATGAATGCAACACAAATTGCAGCTGGAGTGTGGGCACCACCAACAGCTGTTGTAGAAATGAAATCATGTGCTTTTGATCTTGCTTTAGCATTAAAGTCAATTAGAAACAAAGAAAACCTTTCAAAAGATTTGGGTATTTTTTTTAAAGGAATACAACAAAAAGAGAAAAAAAATGTTTTTAATGTTTTTATTTTGAAATAATTAGGAAGTAGACCTAAAAATTTACTTAGATCACAATCTCAATCAGGGGTTAGTCAATTACTTTTTTTTTTTTTTTTCTTTTAATTTATTAATAAATTTGATTTTTTTCAAACAATAAATTCTACTTAACAGCTAAACAGAGTTTTTGATGGCCAAGGTGCAAGAGTTTCTCGTTCTTTATCAACCATGGATTTGAATAGTAAAAGTCAGTATTCAGGTTAGACCTTAATTCAATTTTCTTTTTTTTTTTTTTATCTTCCAATTAATTTACCGATATATTTTCTCCTTTAAAAAGATGAAGATGACCTCATTGATGAATATTCTAAAATGGGTGATGATCAAGAAGCAATGGTTACAACACATTTAAAATCAGCCCTTTCATCCCTTGTCTTGGCTACCAAACTTATTATTACACAATATCCACCTGAAAATGCATTTGAAAATCTTAAGTTGGCTGCTCAAGATGTAGCAAAGGAAACTAAAATATTAATTTCTTCAGCCATTTCTTATCATGTATGGATTATCTTTTTTCTTTTTTATAAAAAAAATAAATAATAAAAACTAACAAAATAATAAATACATAAATAGATTCAACTTGAAATAAATGGAAAAAAAGAAGTAATAAATAATGAATTAAGTGACCTTTTAGCAAAAAAAGGAATTGAAGTTACAACTTTACCAAGATTTTCATCTGATGAGTTTCCAAAAAGTCCTTTGGTTTTCGAAATTCAGAAACATGTACTTTTCAAAAAATATTCAATTTCCCATTTTTGAAAAACTAAACTTTTTTTCTTATTTTTTATTTTTTTTTTTAAAAAAAGGAGGAAATGTCTCCTATAGAATTCCAAAAATTGATGCAAGAAGATAATTCAGATATTGTTCTTGAAGTATTTCTTTCTTTCTCTTTTTCTTTTTGATATTGATGGACTTATATTTATTTATTTTTAAGCTCGGTAATAACTCTGAAATTCCAACTGTGAAAGCAGCTACAATCCCAAAATTAGTTGAAAGGCTAACATATTATAAGTATCCAGGTTCATTAAATTCAATCCTCTTTTTTTTTTTCCCTTGAATCTGAAAGAACAAAAATTAATTTATTAATTAATTAGATCCTGATTTAACTGAATCATTTTTAATGACATATCGTTCATTTATTACTCCAGTCGGGTTATTACGTGCAATTATTAAAATATATGAACAATCACCTCCTTCAAATTTAAGTCATCAACAATTTGATATTTATTTTAGAACTAAAGTTATCCCAACAAGATTAAGGTACAAAATTTATTTCTTTCATTTTTTTTCGAAGACTTTTAGTCAAAATAAAAAATAAAATATTTTTTTAAAAAAAGGGTAATGAATGTTTTAAAAATTTGGATTGATAAACATTTTGAAGATTTTGAAGCTGATCCTGATCTTAATGGTATCTTAGTTAGTTTTGTATCTAATAGACAAATTCATGAAACTTCAAGTAAATTTTTTTCTTCTTTCTTATTTCCATTATTAACTAATTAAAAATTTCTTTAATTTTCAATAGCTTTCATTCAAGCTGCAAATCAATTAAAGAAACTACATGAAAAGAAGGTTTTTTTTATTTTTTTTTTTCTCTGATCATGAATGACAACATTTCTAATTTTAAAATTTAGTCGAGAAGGAGAAGACAATCCATAAAACTCTTATTATTTAATCAAAAAATGCCAGCTCCTATCCTTCCAAAATCTTTAAAAAAATTCACATTGGTTGATATTGATCCTTTAGAATTGGCTCGACAAATTACTGATATTGAACATAATCTTTATAAAGTCCTTTTTTTGTTCTTCATTATTTATTTGTTTACCTTATTTCATTCTTAATTTTTTTTACAAATCAATAGGCCATTCAACCAAAAGAATGTTTGAACCAAGCTTGGAATAAACCTAAATTGGCTCATAGATCCCCAAATATTATTAATTTCATTCATCGATTTAATAGTGTATGATTTTTTTTTCCTTTTTTTTTCATTTTTTCAATTCTAATAGTAGTAATGATAATAATGATATTAATTGTAGTTAACAAAGAAAATTGCTGTTGAGATTTTAAAATGTGATTCAAAGAAAGGAAGAGCAAGTAGAATCAAACATTTCATTGCTGTTGCTGAGGTTTGAATTTTTTTTTTTCTTTATTTATTCCATGATCCATAAAACTTAAAATTAATAAATAAAGAAACTTCGTTATTTAAACAACTTTAATGCTGTAACCTCAGTCATTGCTGCATTAACTAGTTCTCCTATTCGAAGACTTGCAAAAACATGGGAGGTATTAAATAATAATCATAATTCTTTTTTCTCGCATTGAACAACAAAAAATTAATGATAAAATAAAAATTCAAATAAAAAGCATCTAAGTAAAAAGTCAACAGAAAGAATTGAAGCTCTTGATGCTTTAATGACTCATCACTCTAATTATGCAGCTTATCGACAGGTTCAATATTTAAAAATGATTTTAACTCAATTCATACTCAACTCAATCAATCAATAAAAAATAAAAAAAGGTCCTACATACTTCAGATCCCCCTTGTGTCCCTTTTCTTGGTGTATATTTGACAGATTTGGTATTTATTGAAGATGGAAATAAAGATCAAATCAATGGATTAATCAATTTTGATAAAAGTCGAAAAATTTCTTTGGTTATTCGAGAAATTCAACAATATCAACAAACACCTTATTGCATTACAAAAGTTCCAGAAATCCAAGTATTTTCTTTTTTCTTTTCTTTTCTTTCTTTTTCTTATTCAAATTCTTATCCTCAACTAACAGGCTCTTCTTTTGTCCAATGATCAACAAACTGAAGAAGATCTTTATAAAATGTCACTTGAACTCGAACCAAGGTCACAAAAATAATTTTTTTAGAAGTTTATATAGAGTTTGTACATATTAATATCAAAGAAAAAAAGAAAAAATTGAGATCTCTCAAATATTTGGAAAATAAATAAATAATAGAAAAATAGAAAAAATAAAATAGAATTTCAAAGTAGATTTTTTAAAATGCTTTAATCTCACTTCTTCTATACACTTCAAGTCCATTATCAATAATATATATCAAAACCATTAAGATAAAAATCCCAATTGCAGATAAAAAGTGCCAAACATCATGTGTATCAAAGTATCCAAAGAGAACACAAGGTTGATTTAATTCCATTGATTCTTCTGGAGTTAAAAGCTAAGAATTTTTTTTTTTTCAAAATTAGAATTTCAAGATTGATTCAATAAATAAATAAATAACCTTATCAGTTACTGCAATATTGAAAAAATGTAATGATGCACCCAAAAATCCAACTGTTAATAGAAATAAAACATAAACCCATTTTGAAAGCTTGAAAAAAAAAGGATTTGAGAAATGGCAAAAATGGAAAAAATGAAAAAAAAAAAAAAGGTGAAAAAATTACAGGTTCATGATATCTAATTTTCATAACTAAATAATAAAACACATAGAGTAGGACATTGACCATGAAAACAGATAGAATATAATCAGCAAATTGTGTTACTCTAGTGGCACCAACAATTGCAACAACTAAAGTGGTAACATTTCCAATAACAAGAACAATGAATCGAGGTTTATCTGCAATATTCCAAGTGAATAAATCTTTGAATTTTTGAAGAACTAGAAATTTTTTTTGAAAAAAAAAACAGAAATTTTTAATTTTTCTGAAAAAAAAAAAAAAAAAAAAAAAAAAAAAAAAGATATACTTCTTTTAGGTAAAGTTTTATCAATCACATATTTTTTATGATAATAAATATGAACTGAGCCAGCAATCAATACATATATTAAACCTCCAAAAACCATGATCCAAACAAATATTGAAATTGTTCCAGTCAATAAAGTCAATGAATTTGCAAATGTAAGAAAAGCAAGAAAAGCATAAAATCTTGGTGCACCAATTGTCCTTTTTAAATAATTTTTCAGTTAATTTAAAATAAAATAATAGATCTTGAATAAATAAACAATTACCTTGCACCATGTCTCTTTTGAAACATTGTAACAAAGAGAAGGGCAACACCAATCATCATAAATGTTGTATCAAATTGAAAATTTAATCTACTTGGACATACATGATATAATGCAGAAAATAAACCTACATCAATAATAATAATAATAATTTATGAATTATTGTTCATTAAATATTAATAATAAAAGATCTAAATATAAACCTTCAAAGCACAACACAATTGCAAGACTATAATACAATGACACATCACCATGAAGCCCATAATCCTCATTTTCAACTGGTGCTGTAAATCTCACAATCAAAAATATTCCAAGTCCAGCAAGAATATACAACAAATTACTAATAATATTATTAAATGCAGGTATAGCTCCAAGATCTTTCTTGCATTTATAATTATAATAACAATGAATGTTTTCATCTTGAGTTTGGAACGCAACAAATTGGACTGAAGGCAACAAATAGAATCCTCCAATTAATAGCAGAATCTTCCAAAACTAATTAGACAAAGAAAAAAAATTCATTATGCTTGTTTTAGAACATTTGAATAACTCCAAGTTGCAATTACAATATAATAACAATAATATAAAGAATCAAAAAGTTCAATAAATGTTTACATATTTAAGGTAGATCTTCTCTCGAAAAATAACATCAACTGTTCCATAAATTGGTTTTGGTTCTAAGATTGTCTATTACAAATAACCAATTAGCGATTCAATGAACATTAACTAGAGTGTGAAATGTTAGATAATGAATTATAGTCTTACTTGAAGCTCATCTTGGGACTGGTCTTCCTGTTCTTGAGCCTCTTGGTCTTCGATGATGAGGTCGTTAATGCTTTTCGACATTCTTGAAAGAATTACTTTTGTCTGATTAGTAAAAACACAAACAAACAAACTCAAACTGAAACACGATTCAATCAATCAAACATTAATTAAACTCATTGATTGTTGATTCAAACTCAAACTCAAACCAAATCTCACTTTTAATTCACTCAATTCTCTCAATCAATTAATTTTTATAACTCTTGGCATTCGAGATAAAAATGAAATCAAGGGAATGAAGATTTGCGACTTGATGTTTGGTAAAACTGGATGACTGAATCAATTAATTGCCAATACCCATAAGTTGTTGTTTGGGATTGTTTCTTGTTTTGAAAGTATTTTGAGTGTTTGATTAGAAATTCAGTTGATAATTCTTCATATTTCTTGAAAGTTGATATTTGCATTTGAATTCATTATCATTTTTAGGTTTGACTTGGCTAATAATCTTTGAATTTAAAGTTTTATTTTTGAATGTTTTATTATTTATATCATTTTTGGGTAATTTTATTTGTTTTAAAAGTTTTTTAACCAGTTGCTGGTGCTCTTCCAGATCCATGTTTTAAGAACTTCAAGCGGCTAAGAAAAAAAATTGATGGATATTTTGAAATTGAAATGTTATGAAAGAAATAATAAATAAACCTTTTTCCTTTTCTTGAATCCTCTTCAAAATATTCTGCACTATTAAAATCTTTCTTTGCTTCCCAATCATGAGGAGTTTTTTGAACTTTAGATCTCATATCTTCAACTTCTTTGTCAAAAGCTATTAAAAAAATTTTTTTTTTTTTTGATGAGTTAATTAGTTTTAAATTGTTTTCAAATTGAATAAATGAATGAAAATTTACCTTCTTTTTCTCTTTTATTTTTTTGAACAACTTGAGAAGCAAAATTAATTTTTTGATCAATTGTTTGAATTAATTGATTTGAAATAATACACCTATAGATAAATTAATAATAAATAAAATAAATACTTAATAATTCAATTCTTTTTATGGGAAAAAAGAAAAAGAAAAAGAGGAACCAATTATTCAATGTTTCAATCATGGCATCAAGTTGTCCTGGTCGAATATCTCTTGAAGTAGCAAAATCAACTTCAAATACTTTTCTTTTTTGATCTAATTTTCCTGAAACAATTTTTAAATAAATTGCTTCAATCACTAAATCTTCTAATTCTCGAATATTTTTAATATCAAGGAAGGAAGCCAATACATCATATGGAATAACCTATTAAGGATGAAAAATTGAATTACAATTTAAAATGCAAGAAAGTAGATTAGAATTCAAACCTTATGTTCAGAAGCAAGAGAAATAATTGAAAGTAAACGTAATTTTGTTAATTGTTGAGGATTTAATGGAGGTAGAGCTATCATACTCGCTATTTTATTTTAAAAAAAATATTAAAACAATTATATTTTCCAAACAAACAAACAAACAAAAAAACAAAGAAAAGATAAAACAAATAAATAAAACGTACTTTGATAATCTTGGTAAGTTCCATATGCGAAAATTTGTAACAATTCATACAAAGGATTCTTTGCTTGTTGAAGATCTTGAACTGCAGGTGTTTCATTTAAAAAAGAAAAAGAAAACAATCTCGCATCTCCAATAGCTCTATCAATCAAACCTAAAAGATTGAACAGCATCAATACATTGAATCATAATTAATTAATCAATCAATGAAGAAACCAATTAATAAAACAAACACATCAAATACGAAAAAATTTGTTTTTTTAAAAGAAAAACATAGAAAGAAAAAAAAAAAACCTGCAGCAGCAGCACCTTTAGCAGTCTTTCCCAAGACTTTGTATTCCTCAAACACAACCTGATCTTCTTCTCTCATTTTTTTTTGTGTGCAATACAGAGCGTTGTAGTCTCAGAAGTAAAGGTTTATATTGAAACTAATGTATTGGAATGAATGAATGAAGAGGTTCGGCTTGGGCTTTCCTAATGATTTTTTTATATTTTTTTATGCGTTCAAAACAAACAAAATCAGAAAAAAAAAATAAGCAGAAAACATTTTTTTTTTTGATGCTCGATCCTCTGCATCATCATCAAATGCAACAATCATGATTTAGAATCTGAACAGTCAAGTTTGAATGAAATCAATCTATCCAAGTTTTGAAGAGTGGAAGTGGATTTTTGATCGAGGTTCTTTTTTTTTTTTTATTTACTCTTGGATTCTGATGGGAAAAGGAAGCATCCATCTAAGAACTTATTGCAATTGTTAGAACTTGTCCCAAATATGCCAAAGTTTCGATATATAGTTTTATTGATCGTTGGCGACTCTCCTTCAAAAAACCTCCTTGCGATAAATTCAAGCTTCACTCTTTTTAGTTCTTCTTTCAATTCTTTTTTTTTTTCCATTATGGCATTAGTCAATGATTTCAGATGATTATTTGGTTGGAATAATGATCAAAGTAAGTTTTATATCTTTTTTTTTTAACGGTCAAAATCATCCCACTTTTCAGCCATCGACTTCCTTTTTTTTGGTCTCTTAACTTCAGCTTCAGCTTTAACTCTCTTCTCTTTCACATCCTCAACTCTTTTCTCAGCAACAACTTCAACTCTACAACTATACTAGGTTGAAATCAACATAGTTTCGAAAATTTGATCCTGTAATTTACTGACTTTTCCTTCTGAGGATTCGAGGTTGTGAGCATTTTCTTTCCCCATGATTTCTTGAAGCTTTGAAATTCAAGCATAACCAATGAGAATGCCTTCAGGAAGTACTTCTGGGTTGTGTGAATCTAAAATTGATTTGATGCGCTTCGAACCACATCATTATACGAAGATGAGATCTCTCCCGATAAAAGGATTTGTAGAATCTAGGAAGAAGATTAAACAATTATCAACCAACGGCAAAATTTTTCTATTTAGTGATCTATCGAAATTTCTTTTCTCAGCCATTCATGAAAGATGGAGCTTGCAAATTGGACATTTACCGAACTTGTATACAACTTCTGAGAATGCTTGAGAATTGATTACAGAGGCACTTTCTTTGTAATGGTAATAGAAAGAATTGATCCCAAAACGCGTTTCAGCATGCATGATACAAATACAAGAATTTTGGAGTCGAGTCAAGTCAAGAAGCTCAAAGCTTGTAATCAAAAAAATGAACTTTTCTATTTTTGCTTTTTTAGACATTGACCATTAGAGATGCTCAAAACCAAGTCAAGTGCTCTTTCTAACCTTGTGTTTTGCTCTTGAGTGGAATCCAATTTTTTGGAGGTTAATTTTTTGTATAAAATATATCGTTATTTCAGAGTTCTTTTTTTTTCCTTTGAAAAATGAACCAAACAATTATGATAACAATTATGTTGTTTCAGACTTTTTTTAATTGAAAATAAATCAAAGAAGAAAAGTGGCATCATGATTATTGTTTTCATGAAAGAAAAGTTTGGATTCAACAATCAGATCATGAAAATGACAATGAAAAGAATAATTCAAGAAAATAATAAATTTCTTTGACCAAAGCTCTCATTTCAGAATCTTTGACTCTTTTATTTATTTATTTATTATTTATTTTATTTTATTTTTGTCCATTAGGGTTACAAAAAAAATGTGATTTGTTCTTTTCACAAATCTAACAAATCTTGGGTTTGACAAAAAGACATTTATCATTCAACAAAAATTTTTGAATTCTTCTTCTTTCACGTTTTATTTTACTTTATTGATTTATTTCTCAATTCATTTACTTATTTTGATTTCAAACCAGCCGAAAGGGAATCAAAATAATTAATCCTTCCTTCCATCATTCAGGCATCAAATCACATAATACTAAGGGTGGTTCAATTAATTCTTCCTGATTTTCCGTGTTGAATGATCAACAACAACAACAACAAAAATCAACAAAATCAACAAAACAAAAACAAATGAAAAAAACAAATTTGAATGTTATTTTGAAAAAGTCTTTTAAAATTATGGATTGAGATGAAATGAGATCTCTTTTGTTTCAAAAAAAGTGAAAGAAAAGTTGATGAAAAATGATTGTTGAGTGTTTCATAAATCGAAAATAGACAAAGGAAAAAAAAACAAAAAGAAAAACATCAGAAAAAAAACATGGCGGATTAATGACTTTTTTAATTAATAGCGCGTTTCTGATTGGCTGGATTAATTAATTAATAACTATTTTCAACTAATTTGAGAACAAATTATCACAAAAAATAAAGAAAAAATCAATAATTTCGTTGATAAAAATCAATAAAATCAATAAAATCAATTCATCAACTTAAGAAAAATTCATTAGAAAAGTTAATTAAGGTTGAAATTTTGTAGAATTTATAAATGTTTGAAGTTTTATTTTATTTATTTGTTATTTATTTATTTTATTTATTGGGTTGAATACCCGAAAAAAAAAAAAAAAAAAAAAAAATTTCGGGTTCAAAAAATACTTAAAAAATCGCTTAAAATCAACCCAAAAATCATTAAAAATCATTAAAAATCAATAGAAAATCATTAAAAAACCAATAGAAAATTGTTAAAAAATTGTTAAAAAATGTTTAGAAACAATAAAAATTCGGGAACATAGTTGGGAAGTTTTGAATTATTTATTGATTTTAATGGAATATCATGAAATGATTATTTTTTATTGAACCCCATTAATTGAATAATTAATCGATCAATATCACCAATTTATTCTAAATTATCAATAAAATACAATAAAACATTAATAAAATATCATAAAACACTCATAAAAGTATCATAAAATATGAATAAATTTTGATATATTATCATGAAACAATTATAAAACAATTAGGAAAATTTATTAACATTTTTTAAATTATTACTAATTGAACCTAATATTAATAAATGAATAGAGTTCTTCTAAACCTCAAGTTATTATTATTTATATTTAGAACATTAGAGCATTAGAACATATATATAGAATATAGAAGAAACTTTAGGAGGAGTGAGGGAATGACAAAGGATGATTGAAGCTTCAATGGATGGTAACTCTATCTCGTCTGCTTGTCATCGAATTGACCAGCTTCAAATCAACTCCAATAATAATGATAACTATAATACTAATAATAACTATCAACAATATCAAGAACAAGAGGATGGACAAATACAATTTACTTTACGTGATAACTCCAAACAGAAAAACTCTCAAAATCTAATAAATAATCAAAGTCAAAGTGAGGTGTTTGATGCGGAGAACTATACGGAAGCAACTTTTGGACAAACAAGAGATACAAGGAGTGAAAGCTTTAATAGATTTCAGGAAGGTTCATCACAGATATTCGCATTAAGAGAGATTATATTTCAAACTCAAAATTTTGAAGAGGCTTTAAATGGTTTCTCTCCACCAATTATGAGACATGGAAAAACTTGGTCAAATGAATTTGAGAAAGCAAAAGGGTTTGATTTTTTTTTTAAAAAAATTATTGATTTAATTACATTTTATTTATTGAGTTATTGAGTTTTTTTATTCCCTTTAAATATTGAAGACATACCTAATTATTTTTTCCCAAAAAAAAAAAAATGAAAATATAGTGTTGGAGATTATAAATTTGAAAAAGTAATTGGAGAAGGAACATTTGGAAAAGTTAGAAAAGCTGTTCATATTAAAACCGGAGAACATGTTTGATTTTTTGATTTTTTGATTTTTTTTTGATTTTTATTATTTGCTTCTGATTATTATTGAATGATTCTCATCCTTTTTTTTTTTTTTTTTTTTTTTTTTTTTTTTTACTAATCAATAGTATGCTGTGAAATGCTTAAAGAAAACAGCAATTCAAGATAAAGAACACATGAAAAGAGTTTTAAGAGAAATTTTGATTGTCAAATTATTAAAGCACCCAAATATTGCTACTTTATATGATGTAATTGATACCCCTTCAGAAATTTATATGATCTTTGAATACGCAAGTGGTGGAGAATTATTTGATTATATTGTAAATCAACAAAGAGTAAAAGAAAAGGAAGCAAAAAGAATATTTAGACAAATTATTTCAGCCTTATCTTATTGTCATAAACATTCAGTTATTCATAGGTTATTTTTTTTTCTTTTCTTTCTTTTCTTTCTTTTCTTTTTTCTTTTCTTTTTTTTTTTTTC
>Ga0209960_1002512_pt1 | contig 18025 bp, 15 predicted proteins | sample ThiBiot_500_plan_2_FD_183947 | JGI IMG/M metagenome (GOLD analysis project Ga0209960, IMG submission 183947) | Wastewater bioreactor microbial communities from Cape Town, South Africa - Thiocy_expt_500_plan (SPAdes) | ecosystem: Engineered > Bioreactor > Thiocyanate-remediating >...
AAGCGATATTAACGGGGGGGGTGGCCTGTCGTGGTTTACTATCCCAAGGCGAAGATAACCGACTGCTGGTACAGACTTTTATTTATGAGCCATCTCGCGACCCTATTCGCGTTGCGCGGGCAACATGGCAACGCGATGCGTTAAACCCTATTTATCAAGTAAAAGCTATGAGCTATCTCGAAGGGATTTTTGCGCAGCGATATGCCCAGCGCGCAGGTGCTGATGATGTGCTATTTTTTAACCAACAGGAACACGCAACAGAGACTTCGTGTGCCAATTTATTTGTAATTCATCAAAATAAAATTTTAACACCGCCTATAGCTGATGGTTTAGTTTCTGGAATTATCAGAAAAATACTGTTGACCCAAAGCCGAGATATAAATTTAATGTGTATGGAGCAGTCCATCACGCTCGAGACACTCATGCAAGCCGAGGCTGTTTTTGTAACCAATGCATTGCAAGGGATACGTTGTGTTCAAGCACTGGATGATATTAACTGGCCTACGACCCATCCATTTATTGAAAAAATTCAGTCTCTACTTCTTTAATTTGAGGTAGTTTTTTTATCCTTAAATAAATTTTACTTAAACAGTAAAGCAAAAAAATTAACCCGATGATTAATAAGCCGCTGGCTCGATATTTATCTGGCGTTAATGCAAAGTCCCTGCCTGCGTATCCACAATATGTATAAATTATTTCTGGAGGCAGCAAAAAGGCAATGGTCGTAACAAGATAAGTTCTTAACGATATCGTGGTTGCACCCAGAGCATAATTTACGAAATTAAATGGGACAATGGGAAAGAGGCGCAGGAAGGCGACAGAAAGCCAGCCCTTTTGCTCAACACTGCGAACGATTTTAAAAATTAAACCCTGCTGTTTGCGTAATTGCTCCTGAAACAGATAGCGCGTAATTAAAAATGAAAAAGTTGCGCCCAGCGTCGCACCTGCAAGATTAAGCGCTGTTCCCAAGAAAGGGCCGAAAAGTGCGCTGCCAGCTAAAGTAACAATCATAGTTGGCAGAAAGAGCAAAGTTGCAAGACAATAAATAAACAAAAACAGGACTGGAGCAAGCCAACCCATCAGCTCAACCCAGTGGATGATTTCTCGAGCATAATTTTGAAATAAAACAGCCATGGATATTAGTAAGAGCAACGCAGGTACAAAATAAAATAATTTTGAGTGGACGGGTTTACGGATGTGCACTTGGATTTTTAACTCCGATGGATGCTAAACAACTAGTCTAATATACCCACGCGGAACATACAATCTTGCAAATAATCCTGGGTTTGGGTATAACCAGCATCATTCGTCTATAGAGAATAAAGGTTATGGATCAAAAAAATTGGAAAGAAATGCTTAAAGAAAAAGCAAAAAAATGGATTAAATCGCTTTTACTCCACTGTTTTCGTCTGGAAGTCCGTGGTGAATATCATCCTGATACGAACTCAGTGATTATTGCTAATCGAACCTCAAAAATCGATTTATTGCTGTTGGCAGCTTTTTTACCGGAACGCTTAACCGTTGCCATTCATCCGCAAGCGGCTGGAACGTTATGGATGAGCGTCATGGGGATGTTCGCGGATTTAATCGAAGTCGATTCGACCCGTGCCCAAGCGGCTCGTGCCTTGATTAAAGCGATTAAATCAGGAAAACGTTGCGTTATTTTCCCACAAGGTATCAGCCTGCAGGAGGAAAGTCTTCGCGTATACGATGGTCCGGCATTGGTTTTACAAAAGGCCGGAGCCTCCGTGATTCCTGTGCGTATTGATGGGCCGCAACATAGTATTTTTTCAATCAGTAAAGACAAGCATCGTACCCGTCTTTTTCCAAAAGTTATTTTAAACATTTTACCCACGCAACGATTCACCACAGATGTTAAAGAGTCTGCAGCCCGCGCGCGCGTGAGTTTGCGTTTATTTCGCCTTATCAGTGAGCTATCCTTCGCCAATAGCTTTCGTCCGCAACCCCTGTTTCAAGCATTGCTTGAAGGTGCTTATCTGGGCAGCAAGCATCAATGTAAAATTGAGGATACCAATCGTACGCCTTTATCCTATCGACAATTTATTGCACGTTGTTTCATTTTAGGGCGACAAATTAAAGATCAAACGCAGGCAGGCGAATATGTTGGGGTTATGATGCCAACCACCATCGCAGGGATGGTGACTTTTTTTGCATTACATGCCTATCGACGTTTACCCGCCATGCTCAATTTCAGTATGGGCTTTTATAATCTGTTTTCTGCTTGCCATACCGCAGGAATTAAAACCATTTACACCTCAAAACAATTTATCGCAACCGCGAAACTCGAGACATTAATCGACGAATTAAAAGATGCAGGTCTAACTATCCGCTACTTAGAGGATTTTAAAGAACACATTAGTTTAGGCAATAAACTAGCGGGTTTGCTCAAAGGCACCTTCCCATTATTAGCTTATAAGTTATTGGGCTCTCCGGTAAATGCCGCGCAACCTGCAGTAATTTTATTTACCTCAGGCTCTGAAGGAGTGCCTAAAGGTGTTGCATTAAGTCATGCGAATATCCTTGCTAATTGCTGGCAATTAACTTCGCGAGTGGATTTTTCTTCTCGGGATATTTTCTTTAATTCGTTACCTATTTTCCATTGCTTTGGGTTAACCGCAGGATCCATACTCCCCTTGATGGTCGGAGTAAACTGCTTTTTTTATCCCTCACCCTTACATTATAAAATTATTCCTGGTTTAGTTTATCAAACGGGCGCTACCATCATGTTTGGTACCGATACATTTCTAACAGGTTATGCTCGTGCCGCAGAGCGTCATGACTTTAACACGGTGCGTTATATCTTCGCCGGAGCAGAAAAAGTGAAACCCGAGACAATTCGGCACTGGAGTGATAATTTTGGCGTGAAAATATATGAGGGCTATGGAGCTACAGAGACAGCTCCAGTCATTTCGACGAACTGTCCCTTAGCATTTATACCGGGAAGTGTCGGCATGCTTTTACCGATGATAGAAAGTAAAATAACCCCTGTTGAAGGGATTGCTCATGGTGGACGACTGCATCTACGCGGACCAAATGTGATGTTGGGGTATTTATCTCAAGAGGCGCGGGGTATCATTAATGCACCACAGGATGGTTGGCATGATACAGGTGATATAGTAACAGTCGATGACGAAGGGTTTATTCATATTGCTGGCCGTGCTAAAAGGTTTGCTAAAATAGCTGGAGAAATGGTTTCTTTAACTGCAGTCGAAGGAATTGCTGCATCGATATGGCCTGAAGTATTGCATGCTGCAATTGCGCGTAAAAGCGTGAAAAAAGGCGAAGAAATTATACTGTTTAGTGAGGCAGCAAATGCGGAGCGAGGACCTTTCATCAAAAAAGTGCAGGAACAAGGTTATTCAGAATTACTCATCCCTCAGCAGATTTATGGCAACAGCAAAGTTCCTATTTTATCTTCGGGAAAAATTGATTATGTGACCTTAGAACAACAGCTTCAAGAGTCAACGGAGATGCTTCACGATTTAAAAGGTAAAGCCACTTAATGTGGCTTTTACCCTTTGTTCAAAACATACTCGCCAGGTGCGTCCACCAAGGGTGGATAAGCCAAATGTGTAAAGTTGGGTGCTGAAACATCCTTACCTGACTGCTTCTTAAGCCATTTCATCCATTCGGGCCACCAGGAGCCTGGATGCTCCTGCGCCTGTTGGTACCAATCTTCGGCATTTAAGTGAGATTGATCATTGGTTTTATACCCATATTTGTTCGCTGTAGGCGGATTAATGATCCCGGCGATATGCCCTGACCCACCCAGAACAAATTGTTTTGGGCCTTTCATCAATTCAAAACCAATATAGGTTGTTTTCCACGGAGCGATGTGATCTTTTTCTGTGGAGAGGAAAAAAGTGGGAATATCGATAGTGCTGACGTCGATATGGGTATGATTAATCTGGATCTTATTGGGTTTGGCCAGGTCATTATGTAAATACATCCACCGTAAATATTGAGAATGCATGGTGGCAGGCATATTTGTAGAATCGGCATTCCAGTAAAGAATATCAAAAGGCACGGGATTTTGTCCTCGTAAATAATTTTTTACGAAAAAGGACCAAACCAAATCGTTGGCGCGAAGTGAGTTGAAGCTTGAAGCCATAAATTTGCCGGCCAAATAACCTTTTTCTTTCATCTCCTCTTCAAGCTTAGCGATTTGTTGTTCATCGATATAAACTGAAATATCACCTGGATCACTGAAATCAATCATTGATGCAAGGAACGTTGCACTGTGAATAGAATTGTCATTGTGGGCTTTATTGTAAGCGAGCAATAAAGATTGTAGTGTTCCCCCAATGCAAAACCCTAGGGTATTGACTTGTTTGGTGTTTAGTTGATTCTGGATAACAGAAATTGCCTCTTGCGGTCCTTCTTTTAAGTAGTCATAGAGACTCTTATCGGCAAATTGCGCATCAGGATTAATCCATGAAATAACAAACACGGTAATTCCTTGCGACACAATCCAGTTGATGAATGAATTATGTGGACTCAGATCAAGAATGTAGTATTTATTAATCCACGGTGGAATAATTAACAAGGGAATTGATTTTACCTTTTTGGTCTGAGGAGTAAACTGGATCAACTCCATCATTGGGTTGCGATAAATAACTTTTCCAGGCGTAACTGCTAGATTAACCCCTAATTTAAACGCTTCCATATCCGTCATTTTAATTGCGATACGCGAAGAGCCCACTTCTAAATCAGAAAGCAGATTATGTAGACCCTGAAGTAAGTTTTTTCCGTGACTTTTGAGTGTTTCATCCATTAATTGTGGATTCGTATGCAAAAAATTAGCGGGAGATAGCGCGTCTAAATACTGTCGCGTGAAAAATTGGATGCGTCGTGCGGTGTTCGCATCGGGATAGTTCATTTCAGCAAACAAGGTATTCATGTGTTGCGTGGCCAGAAGATATTGCTGACTTAATAGACTGAAAAAAGGATTGTTTAGCCAATCTTCACTGTTGAAGCGATGATCAGTTACCGGCATTGGCGTTCCTTCAAGCCAATGCATAAACTGTTTTTGCGCCAGTTCAACAGCATCTTGCCAATAAGCAATTTGCATATCCCAAACTTTTTCCGGATTATTTAAAATAACCGTCATTACATTTTGAAAATGTTTTGTTAAATCAATATATTGCTCAATTATTGACTTAATTTGAAGGGGCTTCTTTTGAATTTCATTAATAATTTCGAGGCTCTTACCAGCAACAGCCTGCATTAACTCGCCTAATTCTCTATCATGCATCATCCCAAGGCTCCTGTGGGGCAAATTGATTTCAATTATTCATTGTGGGATCTTTATAGAGGTTTAGCAAGTATATACAGACAGGTATTGAATTTGGGTGCTCAAAGCACCCAAAAAATTTATGTTTTACGATTGAAAACGAGTAAAGACCATTCTTTATCCGTTTGATGTGTGCTCATTAAAAAGCCATCAGAGTAGTGTTCAACTAATTCAGTTGCTTGTTCAGTCAAAATTCCTGAAAGAATCAACTGTCCTTCTGGGTGAAGTAAATCCCAAAATCGTTGTTTCAAGGAGAGCAGGGGGGTTAATAGAATGTTTGCAATAATAAAATCAACAGGATGATGTAATTGCTCTGGGCTCATGATTTCGAGCTGATTTAAAGTGATCTCGTTGGTTTTGGCATTGGTTTGCGTTGCCTGAAGCGCTTGGGGATCAATATCCACGGCGTAGACCTTCTCTGCCCCTAGTTTAACTGCCGCTAACGAGAGAATACCTGAGCCGCATCCATAATCAATTAGTTTTTTATTAACAAGTTGCGCTTGGTCGAGCCAGGTAAGGCACAAGGAAGTAGTGGGATGAGTTCCCGTTCCAAACGCAAGTCCTGGATCAAGGATAAGATTCACCGCCGAAGGTTCAGGTGGTTCACTCCACGTAGGACAAATCCAGAGACGATTACCAAATCGTTGGGGTTTAAAATCATCCATCCAAACCCGTTCCCAATCCTTATCTGCGATTATTTCCAATGTAATGATCAGTTGGGGATGGCTCAGCAGTAGAGATTCTTGCACTTCGCGAGCCTGTTCCTCTTCAGCATACAATACTTGTAAAACAACTTCCGGCCACAAAGGCGTAGTGCCAGGCTCAGGCTCGAGCACAGGATTATCAAAGCGATCACTATAGGTAATCGACAGTGCACCGCCATCCTCAAGCTCTTGACTCAATGATTCAATGGTTTCGCTCGGACAATTATCAATCGTTAACTGATACCACATATTAGTCCTTAAGCATTTTTTCAAGATAGTGAATGTTGGTGCCACCTGCAACAAACGATTGATCATGCATAATGCGTTGATGCAACTCAATGTTGGTTTTAATCCCTTCAATAATAATCTCGTCAAGAGCATTACGCATACGTGCTATAGCCTCAGCACGATTTGCCCCATAACTAATCAGTTTACCAATCATTGAATCATAATTAGGCGGCACGGTATAACTACTGTAAATATGAGAGTCAAAGCGTATGCCTGGTCCTGCGGGTTGATGCAATAGCTTGATCGTTCCTGGTGAGGGCATAAATGTTCGTGCATCTTCAGCATTGATACGACACTCAACAGCATGTCCGCGTAAGTTTATGTCATGCTGTTGTAAAAACATGGGGAGATCGCTTGCGATTTTAATTTGTTCTTTGACCAAATCAATACCCGTAATTAGTTCGGTTACTGGGTGTTCAACCTGAATTCGTGTATTCATTTCGATAAAGTAAAAACACCCGTCTTGATACAAAAATTCAAAAGTACCTGCACCGCGATATTGTAATTCTTTACATGCTTTTACTACCGAAGCCCCAATCGTATCGCGTAAATCCTGACTAATTCCCGGAGCAGGAGCTTCTTCAACTACTTTCTGATGTCGTCGTTGCATGGAACAATCACGTTCACCTAAATGAATCGCATGTCCTTTACCATCACCCAATACTTGAAATTCGATATGACGAGGATTTTCAAGAAATTTTTCCATATATACGGTGGAATTATTAAAAGCAGCCTTAGCTTCACTTCGTGTGAGTGCAATAGCACTCAGGAGATTGGATTCGCTATGAACCACGCGCATTCCGCGACCGCCACCGCCACCTGCTGCTTTGATAATTACGGGATATCCTATACGGTGGGCTATTTCCAGATTGCGTTCTTCATCATCACCCAGCGGACCATCAGAACCAGGAACGCAAGGAACACCGGCGGCTTTCATGGCATGGATAGCGGATACTTTATCGCCCATCAAGCGAATAGTATCTCCTCTGGGGCCAATAAATTTAAATCCGCTTTGTTCGACGATATCAGCAAAATCAGCATTTTCTGATAAGAACCCGTAACCTGGGTGAATGGCAACAGCATCGGTTATCTCAGCGGCTGAAATTATCGCCGGTATATTTAAATAGCTTTTTTGCGCTGGTGCCGGTCCGATGCAAACTGTTTCGTCAGCAAGTCGTACATGAAGCAGGTCTTTATCGACATCTGAATGTACCGCTACAGTTTGAATACCCAGCTCTTTACAAGCACGCAAAATGCGTAGAGCAATCTCACCGCGGTTGGCTATTACTATTTTACTAAGCATGCGTGCACCTTATTCGATGATAAATAAAACTTGATCGTATTCCACTGGCTGGCCATTTGTTATCAGGATATCAACGATTTTTCCTGCGCGATCGGCTTCAATTTCGTTAAACATTTTCATGGCTTCAACAATACAGAGCACATCACCTACTTTAACCGACTGTCCGATGGTAACAAAAGGTGCGCTGTCTGGTGACGGTGAAGTGTACATTGTTCCTACCATGGGTGAGCGAATTTTATGTCCAGCGCTATTGCTAGTGGTAGGCGTGCTCGCTTTATTTTCGATGAGAGCTTCTGTAGATTGTGCGCTTGATATTACTTGTGGTGCTGAAGTTATTTGAGGAGGAGATACGTAGCGTACGTCAGGTCCATGGTTGCTATAACGACTCAAACGCAGCGATTCTTCGCCTTCTTTGATTTCAATTTCTGAAATACCAGTCTCTTCAAGCAGTTCAATTAACTTTCTTATTTTACGAATATCCATTATGCAGATCTCTCTAATTCATTAATAATCGAATCAAGTGCCAATTTATAGCCTTCTACTCCTAAGCCGCTTATTGTTCCTTTAGCGATATCGGAAAAGTAGGAGTGCTGGCGAAATGGTTCACGGGAATAAATATTGCTGATGTGTACTTCGATAAAGGGTATGGCAACAGCGCATAAGGCGTCCCTAATTGCAACGCTGGTATGCGTATACGCAGCAGGATTGAAAATAATACAGTATATCTGTTCATCCAGTGCTTGATGTATTTTGTTGATAATTTCATGCTCAGAATTGCTCTGAAAACAAGATATAGCAAGGCCTGCATTTTGGGCCTGTTGTGTTAACTTTTGATTAATCTCGTTTAACGTGCAGGTACCATAAATTTGGGGTTCGCGTCTGCCAAGCAGATTTAAGTTGGGTCCATGCAAGACCATGATTTTGTTCATCATGCCGTTATTATAGAATAAAATTGGCAGATTTTGCCTGAACTCCCCCATATTGTCCATACATGCCCGAGGATATCGTCATGATCCCTGCAGGTTGTCAGAATTTTTTTCTTGGGCCAATATTTTGCACATTGTTATTCTGTTTAGACCCAATGCAGTTTTATGCGTAAATTTGGTCTATATTGTATAGTAAGAAAACATAGTAGTAAGGTGCACAATGACTGAGACTCCTAGTGAATCCTATCATGAATATTCTGACGAAAGCCCCCAAGCCGAATATAAACTAGACGATGAGTCGCTACTTAAGGCTATTGATGAACTCAATCAATTTGCCGAGACTGAAATTGTTGTTGAAGAAGAAAATCTATACGATGAAATTGAGCTGATAGAACATAATTTAAGAGAATTCATGGAACAGGCGAGTGAAGAACGCGCCGTATTTATCCTTGAGCCTGAACTACCTGAAATTGCCGCGCAATCCAACGAAGCTATAATGACTGATGCTCTAAAACCTGATGCAGATGAGGTGACTCCCACTGAACAGGAGTACGAAGAGGTAACTTTTGCCACATTTATCAGAAGAAATTCCATCACTGCGGACATAACGGATCGTGAAGATTTCGAAAAAGCGAGCACTAAAAAACAAGATGCGGCGTTTAAAAGACTTATCGCTAGCTATAAGTCAGATGCTCCTGAAGTCTTTATCACAAATTGCGATAAATTTGTAAACGAGCACGGGTTTGACTCGTTAAAAAATTATTTAAATAGATTGCTGCGTCATGACCATACTACCAAGCGAGGTCTTATAAATGAAACTCTTGGTGGTGCGATTAAAACACTCAATAGCTATGTCGTGGAGAATACAGCGAAAGCATTTACTGCAATTCTTGATCAAGGTACAGGAAACTACGCCGAGTTCTTAGCTGATAAGTTAAATAATCCTTCAACGACCGTGATGAACAAACTTTTACGTCAGTATCCCGATTTATCGGATGTGCATAACGAAAGTGCTTATGTCAAAGCTCGAGATGCTATCGAAAAAGCGGCTCACCGTGCAATGTCCCACATTGAAACAAACGATAAACTACCCACAGAATTACACCAAAATCAAATTCAAAAAAATTTACAGGCTGAGTTGCAAGCATTGGATTTTATCGAAGAAGCGCGCAAAATAGCGGTAAAAGATGAAGGTAAAGAGGCGCGCGAGTGTATCAAGAATACTATTGAAGATGAAATTGAGGCGCAAATTAATAATCTTGAGAATAGCAAAGACCCGGATAAAAACATAAAAATCGATGCATTGCGCGAGGAGATGGCCACAAAACAAGCGGCTGTGGATACCCTTAAAGGCAGTTTTCTCGACTATTATCTTGAAAAAGTACGATTTTCCTCGCTTAAGAGTGGCTACATTAAAGCCTCCTCCGAAGCGGGTAAAGATCAACAAATGATCAGTAGTTACGTTATTGGAGATATTATTAATAGTAAACTGGTAGAAAAACGCACCCTTACATTGGAGCGATATATCCGTGTTGCGGAGAATTTAATCGACAAAAATCAACTCGACGGTGCTTTAGCTATTTACTCCGCTTTAAATTCTACTGCAGTTTCTAAATTAGAAACAACCTGGGGCGGTCTGTCACAGCACTCGCAAGCAGCATGGCAAAAAATGGGCGAATTATTCAGTTTTTCCGGGAATTATAAAAACTTAAGACAACATGTAGCTCAACTCAATGCCAATAACAGTATTCCGCCTGCATATTTGCCGCCTTTAGTAATTGCAAAAGATTTAACAGGGTTATTGGAAAATTTACCATTAACCAATATCATCAAAATGAATGAGAATAAGGTCACTGATGAATTGACCAAACATCGTGTAATCAATCTGGTTAAAAGCAATGCAAACAATACCTTAGCCACCGTAAATCAACGTCCTGAAGCCAATCAAGATATCACACAGGAGATGGCGCGTTATGTTGAACAAAAGACGCTATTCGTCCATAAAAAAAATGCTGCTGAAACTTTAAGTGCCCCTAAAAGAGAAGTCTTGGTTGATGAGCATGATGAAAAAACTGCTAAAAGAAGAGAAAGTCTCTCCAACCATTCCAGTAAAGTGATGGCTCGTGCAGGTATATTTATGGATGAAAAACTTTACGAACAACGAACGCCAAAAGCTTATAAAGAACACCTTAATCAACTTGCTGATGCAATTAAAACCGAGACGGATGAAGTTAAAAAATTAATGCCTGTGGAAAAAATTTTCCAGCGCTTTGAGAAAATCACCCAAAAAATTGAAAAAATTTGTACAAAAATAGTAGATAAAGTGGGGCAGTTCTTCGATTCAATTTTTCATAAATCTTCTCATCATAAATCGCCGCAAAAGGTTGAAATGACGGAAGTTGATAGTAAAAAAAGCCTACTCAAACAAGCAGACGATGCGAAAGGTAAGCCTTTTAACTGTGATAAGGATCAATGTCCTACCACACAAAATTATAAGAAACAGCTCAGCGAGAATAACAGCAAGCAAGAGTTGAACGAAGAAGAGATTGTATCTACTCCCCGAATGAGATCCTGACTTTATCGAGCTCAATGCTCGATAAAGTCAGCGCGTACATTGTCTTCTCACCCGCAGAATCTATTCATATCAAGTTTGTGCTTAATCAGAGCTTAATTCCAAACGCTGCTATTAAAATTTATCCTCAAAAGTACTCCCGATAAATCTCGCTAATTTTAAGTGATTAATAATTTTCAAAACCAAAAAATTATGCTAGCTTTGAGGGGTTTGTTGAGCTGTTATGGTAATAAAAATAAATCAGGTGTGACTCTCTATTGAAATTAGCAAGTTTGTTCCATGGCTTGTTTTAAGGATAATAATTTCAGTGGATCAAAGGAGTTACTTGAATCGGATTAAAGAGTTGCAATAAAGGAGTTTTCCATGCACCATAATTATTATTTATCTCCCTTGGCAGTCGCCTTGGCTTTAGGTCTATCCTCCCAATCTCAAGCGGTTAAACCATTAAATCTAGAAAAATTATCCTTGTTTCAATTAAAAAATAGTTTTTCTATTGCATCAAGCACATCAGCGTCAACGGACAATCTACAGTTTTTAAAAGAGCACACTGATAAGAATAAAATAACGCACATTCGTCTACAGCAACAATATCTTGGGTTCCCGGTTTATGGTGGTTATGCCATTGTCCATAGCAAAGCCACAGTAAATAATTTGGCTGCTTCCAAAGACAATGCACGCATGAATGGCACCGTTTATCAAGGAATACAGGCAGAACTAGGTCAACCTGAAGCCAATTTTGTCGCTCATGGAGCACAAGCTTTAGCGCATTTTAAAGCCCAATTTGGTGCCGAAGAGTTGCATGAAGAACAAGTTACTCCCATGGTTTATATTGATGAAAATCAACAGGCTCATTGGGCATATCGTGTTAGTGCATTAGTTGTTTACAAAGATAAAATCCCTGCGCGCCCCACGGCTATTGTCGATGCGGCTACCTATGAGCCCTGGATTCAGTGGAATAATATTAAAACCAACCGCACGCCTGCTAAGGGTTTTGGCTACGGTGGTAACAGCAAAATGGGTGTTTATCAATATGATGGCAATGGGCTACCGAACTTAGAGTTAACACGTAATGCCAATACCAACGAATGCTTTATGGAAAATAACGATGTTAAAGTTGTGGACATGGAGCATAAGTATACCTCTAAAAACAAGGCTATGGTTTTTGATTGTTTGGAAAATGATTCAGGAGTTTACCTAACAGGTTATAAAGCCGACGGTTACGATAAAATTAACGGTGCTGCTTCGCCAACTAATGATGCATTATACGCAGGGTACGTCATTAAACACATGTACCATGACTGGTATGGTGTTGAAGCCCTGAAAAAGAGTGATGGTACCCCAATGCAGTTGGTTATGCGCGTGCATTACGGTGATGGCTATGAAAATGCTTACTGGGATGGCCGACAAATGACTTTCGGTGATGGTGATACGATGATGTATCCTTTAGTATCATTAGGTGTGGGTGCACATGAAATCAGTCACGGGTTTACTGAGCAACATTCCGATTTGGAGTATTACAGTCAATCAGGTGGAATGAACGAGTCCTTCTCTGATATGGCCGCAATCGCTGCGGAATTTTATTCCATAGGTAAAAGCGATTGGATGATTGGCGGCGAAATCATGAAAGAAGACAGTGGTTATGAGGCACTGCGTTATTTAGACAAACCAAGTCGCGATGGGGAATCTATTGATAGTGCTGATGAATATTACAGTGGATTAGATGTTCATTATTCAAGCGGTGTTTATAACCATCTTTATTACATAATGGCGCATATGCCCAATTGGGATGCTCGCAAAGCTTTTGATGTTATGGTTAAAGCCAACATGGACTATTGGACTCCTTATTCAAACTTCATTCAAGGCGGATGTGGTGTTTTAAGTGCTACCAAAGATTTAGGATACAATATTGAGGAAGTTCAGTCAGCACTGAAGCAAGTAGCGATTAATTACAGTTCCTGCTCTAATTCTTAATCTGCGCCAAAAACTCGACCAGAAGCTGAGCTACAGCTTCTGGTTTTTCCATATGAATGTGATGTCCGCCTTTGAGCTCGATTACTTTTAGCTGCGGTACCGCGTTTATACGATGAGCCATAATTACATCATCAAATGAAAACCCCTCATGACCCACTAACAATTCTGTTGGTACAGTAATATGTTTTAAACAAGAAAGTATTTGTTCTTCAGTCATCCGCAGCGGTGAAGGGGCTAAGAGCCGTGAATCATGACGCCAATAATATCGATCATTTATCTCGATCAGACCTCGCTGACACAGGATTTCAGCAATTTCAGTTGAGACATAACCCTTTGCGGCGCGTGCGCGGACAGCCGATTGGAATTGATCATATCCAGGATGTTTCTTATTCGCTTCTTTGGTCGTTAAAAACTCATCATAGGTTACAAATTGTTTACACGCGGTGTCTCCCGGTGCTGAAAAAGGGCCTAATGCCTCAATAAAATAAGCGGATTGTATTAACTTAGGACTAACTCCGGCGACGAGGCTAATAAGACAGGCACCCATTGAGTGACCAAGTAGATGAACCTTGCCAACATTCAAAGCCTTAATTAATTGTGTTACTACAAAAATGGCATCAAAAAAATGATAGTTATAGCCATCAGGTAAGTGGGAAGAATGTCCGTGCCCTGGTAAATCGACTGCAATTAAAAAATATTTATCGTGTATGAAGGGAGCCAGCGACAGGAAGCTATGTGCATTATCAAGCCAGCCATGCAAGGCGAGGATAGGAGGATTTTTGGGATCACCCCAAGTAAGTCCCGATAGCGTGTATCCGGGAATTTTTACAGTAATTTCCTTCATAGTGACTTGAATTATCCTTTAATTATGACAAAGTATAGACTAATGATAAACGTGTCAAAAGAAAATTATCCGCCTGGATTATTGATTCGCTGGTGAGGGGGAAAGATATGCATCAAAATAAACGTATCATCTCCTTGATTACGTATAATATTCATAAAGGTTTTGGAATGGGGCGCGGACGTTTTTTGCTCCCGCAAATGCGCGATGCCATTACCGGATTGAATCCTGATTTTCTTTTATTGCAGGAAGTTCAGGGCGAACATCGTCGTCGGCAACAGCGTATCAATGAGTGGCCGCAGGCGCCTCAAACGGAATATTTCGCAGAGAACAGATGGCCGCACTACGCCTATGCAAAAAATGCGATTTATCAAGCAGGACACCATGGTAATGCTATTTTGAGTAAGTACCCTTTTCAAAGAGTAGAAAATATAAATCTTACGACGATACGGCGTGCTTCACGAGGAATCCTGCATGCACGTTTGCTTGTTGACAATATTCCTTTGCATTTACTATGTGTGCATCTAGGTGTTTTTAAGAAAGAGCGTGCAGAGCAGTTTGAGGTCGTTATGGCGCGGATTAAAGAAGAAATACCTCTAGAGGAGCCTTTACTCATGGCGGGTGATTTTAACGATTGGCAAAAAGTATTCTCCAAAAAATTACACGTACTCAATATACATGAGGCGTTTGTTTCTGTGGAGGGGCAACATGCGCGTTCATTTCCCGCTATCCGTCCCGCACTGCAGGTTGATCGAGTATACTTTCGAGGAATGCATGTCCTGCAGGTTGCCTGTTTGCGCGGGAAACCCTGGAAGCGCTTATCCGATCACCTGCCTTTATATGGACAATTTGAATTAATATAGTAACCGTGGGTACTCAGTACACACGGCATTAATATTTATTCCATAGAGGCTTCATACTCACCCAAACAAGCGACGCTATTTAAGCGGGCACGTTTTAGCAGCGCATCTTGAGCCAATTTTAAATTTTCTTTCTTTCCTTCCCAAGCACGTAAACAATCTTCTTGTAGTGCGCGGCCATAAGAAAAACTTAATAACCAGGGCTGATAGCCAACGCTATTGATCGCATTTAAATTTTCTGTAGCCTGTTGTGGGTTTTGTCCTCCAGATAAGAAATTAATACTGGGTACAGCTGCAGGCACATTATTGCGAAAAACACTTATGGTGTAATCGGCAATTTCCTCAGGGTCACTAAAAGGGCTGTGTTCTTTACCACAGGTCACCATACTGGGCTTTAAAATGATATGCTCTAACTCGACCTGGTGAATAAAAAGGGCGCGAAATACTTCATGTAATACGAGCTCAGAAACTTCGGCGCAGTGATCGATGCTATGATTACCATCCATCAAAATTTCGGGCTCAACGATGGGGACAATTCCTACTTCTTGGCAGGCAGCCGCATATCGCGCTAAATTCTCTGCGCCTGTTTTCATTATGGCTAAGCTTGGCGTTAACTCGGAAATTGAGTACACGTTACGCCATTTAGCAAAGCGGGCACCTAATTTTTTAAAATGAAGTAATCGTTCAGTTAAACCGTCCAAACCTTGAGTTACTTGTTCGTCTTCGGTGTGAGGCAGATTTATCAGTCCTTTGTCTACTTTAATGCCTGGGACGATGCCCCTATCGGCAAACAGTTGGGCAATGGGTGTACCTTGCTCATCATGTTGAGTAAATGTTTCTTCAAATAAGATAACGCCATTAATGTATTTTTCCAGCTCCGGTGTAGTTGCTAACAGAAGTCGGTAAGCCCGGCGATTTTCCTCATTATTTTCAACGTTTATTGACGCAAAACGTTTGCCTATGGTTCCGTTACTCTCATCGGCGGCTAAAATACCTTTTCCTTCTTGCAGCATCAATTCCATCGTTGCTGATAGTTCTTCATAACTCATCTATTGTAAACTCCTGATTATTATCTTGAAATGTATTTCTCACGAATAATTTGTTGCATGGCAAAGCCTTGCTCTTTGAGATAATTAAAAGCATCATCAATCATACCCGGATTTCCACATAAATAAACTAAATCTTGCTCGGGGTGTAAGTTGAGCTCGTCAAATCCATGTTGAACATATCCTGAGCGCTCATGGGATAAAAGAGTGTCAAGCGGTTGACGACTTAGAAATGGAACAAATCGCGCCCCAGAGTATTTTTCAGTAAGGGATTGAAAATCCTCAGCATATAAAATTTCTTCGCGTCGCTGCACTCCTTGCATAATCACCACTTGCAATTCAGGATTATTTTCTAATTTATGTGCGAGTTCATTGAGCATTGCTCGATAGGGTGTCGTGCCAGTGCTGGTCGCAACGAGAATATAGCGCTTAGGTGTAGCCTCTTCACGTAAAATTAATCGCCCAAAAGGACCGCTCATTTCAACTTTATCTCCAGGTTTTAATTGGTATAAATAGTTGGTTCCTGGACCATTCTCAAAATATCCAGCGGCAAATTCAATCACATTGTCTTTCTTTGGTGCATTTGCGATACTATAGCTTCGTTTGATAGGCGTTTGCTCATGTTCGAAGTGAATACTAATAAATTGCCCCGGAATAAAATGAAAAGGGGGCGTTTCCGTGCAGCTGAAGATAAAATGTTTCACTTTGGGCGAAATCATGAATGATTCTTGCAAAGTTGCGGTGAAGGTGTTCATAGACATGGAATTATCATCTTTTATTGAAAGTCCTTAATATAAGGAAAATATTATGCAATGCAAGGGCTCAGAGCATATAATTACATTATGAATACGCCAGATCTCATTACAATTTTAGGCAACATTAGCCAATCGTTGGCTCCTGTACAGCATTTGATAACGGGCGGTGCGTACATATTAGGGGTATTATTTTTTATTACCGCAATGAACAAATTTTTAAAAATTGGTGATCATCGAGCTCAATCATCCTCTCGGGAAAAAATGTTTTCACCAGTTATGTATTTACTTTTCGGTGCCATTCTTCTGTATCTGCCCTCCGCCCTTAATGTTGCCGCAAATACTGCATTTGGTGTTGGTAATGTGCTTACTTACACAAATTATAATCCAAATAACGTTTATAGCTCTATGGGGTTAGTCATACGCACAGCGGGAGTCTTGTGGTTTGTCCGTGGTTGTGTACTGGTAGCTCATGCAAGTGAGCCAGGAACGCAACATGGCCCTAAAGGTTTTGCGTTCATTATCGCGGGCATTTTATCGATGAATTTCGATAATACCATCGCGATACTTAATTACATCATGGGAAATATCGCAGCATGGACGATTGCTTTAAAGAATAGTCAAGGCTACTGATTATTCTCTTCGCCACAAATACGCAGATTATTGGCATGGGCAAAATCCAAGATTGATTGATACAAGGAGGGACTTGATTCTTTCAATTTAGGGTCAAGCAATATGCATTGATATCCTTCGCTATTCACTCCGGGTCTTAATAGAGGCGAGTAACGGATGCGTGCATTCTTGAAACTTGCTAACGATCCGCTCATACGTTCCGCCCAATCGCTGGGACGAAATGTTTTACCTTGTGCGGTAACGCCTTCGATCACGATTGTCTTTTTTTCCGGATTAGCCATAATTCTATACAAGATAAATACAGTGTGCAAAGTATAACATCAAAATTGCTGGCTGTGCGTAAAAGTCAGATTTTTTTCCTAAATATTAAAATTAAACATAAGCATTGATTGACATTTTGCGTTAATATGTCGACTTTAAGGGCATTATGCCCATTCTGAAAAAAAAGTCTATGACTTATTGACCAAACGGCTTGAAGTAGAACAAGCTAGTTGAAATATAAGTTATAATGAAATAAAAATGTGTGGAAGCAAAATTTAATGGTAAAAGAAAATCATTCAGGTATTTATTTATTACCTAATCTATTTACGACAGCAAGTCTGTTCGCTGCATTTTACTCGATTGTCGCTTCAACAAAAGGCCAATTTGAAACTGCTGTAATTGCCATTTTTATAGGGATGATTGCGGACGGACTCGACGGTCGTATTGCGCGTTTAACGAATACTCAAACCGCTTTTGGGGCACAGTATGACAGTTTATCTGATATGGTTACTTTTGGTGTAGCTCCTTCTTTACTTTTATATAATTTAACGTTG
>Ga0209960_1002513_pt1 | contig 18023 bp, 17 predicted proteins | sample ThiBiot_500_plan_2_FD_183947 | JGI IMG/M metagenome (GOLD analysis project Ga0209960, IMG submission 183947) | Wastewater bioreactor microbial communities from Cape Town, South Africa - Thiocy_expt_500_plan (SPAdes) | ecosystem: Engineered > Bioreactor > Thiocyanate-remediating >...
TGTACCGTCTTATTCTGTTTATTTGCCATGATTTTTTTACATCAGCTTATGTTTAACGTATTTTAACTTTAATTGATTTCTTTCTTGTGGTTACTATACTTCATCTTCATGTAATATCTCTGTTGTTTTATCTGTTTCTTGCTGCAAATGTACGCAGGTTTAGGAGAATTGTTTGTGGTATTTCATCGTGTGAATAGCACATATTTGGAAAATAAAACAATAGTAAAAAAAACAAATGTATCTATAGTTACATAGAGAGAGAACAAGCGATTAATCGCCGATAAGTTCAGACCGAGAGCCGTGAAATCAATGAAATATGCGACGAAGAATCCGCGATTAATCGCGATTTGTGCCGATTAATCATATATATCACTGAAATTATCAATAAAAATCGCTGATTAATCGCGATTTAGCGCACAATTATCACCTTGATTAATCACCAATTAATCATCGATTTTTGAGTGATTTCGAAGACATGGGTTAGGTTCAACCATCTTCTGACCATTAATGATTAACAAGTGCTCTCTGTTAAATGAACATTTTTGACTTATTTTGTTTTATATGCGAATTAATTTTGAGTGATAGAATAGTAAGTTTAGTTCAATGGTTATATTTATAGATCTTCTAATCCATGGTTCCACTGTTCGATTTTACTGCTGGGCATTTTCGGAAAAATATTCGGGATAGCTCTTCATTTTGAAAATTGCTCAAATGAACGCATAACTAACCGATGAACATATCTCATGACTTTCCTTAGTTTTTTTGGAAACATGTGAAAAATTTTTTCATAGACAACAACATATTGGTTGCTAAGATAAATTTTCGGTGAAAATACTATTTTGCGCCGCAATTACGCGTAATCACGTCACAAAGAACGACAAATACTCAATTTCATACTCCATTCAAATAAAGCGCTTACTAATCGACCCCAATACACATAATCGTTCCAACGACTCAATCAACATATTTTATTTTACTGTCCCACAATCTATTCAACCTACGAAATTATGAAAAAAAACTATAGTCGTGGAAATTTTAATTTTTGAACTCAACTGTTTAAGAATTTAAATTGTTCTGCTTGAAATCATATACAATTGGATGTTGAATATTGTTTCTTCATTCATTGTAAATGCATTTTATGCAGATTAATCCGCCTGATGAGATCCTGAAATGGATCGAAACTATAGTCGTGGAAATTTGAATTTTTGAACTCAAACACCCTCAACACCCTCACCCTCAAGGATCTCTCACAGTATTTTCCAGATTTCTCGTAATCTTTTCATGTAACTGAAGGATTTCTTTTTATCAAAAGATAGTACTTGCAATTCTTTATAAAGGCATATCTAATTAGCTTCCAATTATGGTTTTAAAGTATGTTTGGATTTGGAAGAAAAACAAAACTAAAGACGTGCGAGACAGTGTTGGGATCGGTTCAGTTTTTGAAAAATTTCCAGACCATTGAATTCAACTGGAACCAACCGGCTATTGCTGGATTCTTAACTAACTGATTCCAGACCGAATTTCATAAAGATCAATTGGCATTTAACAGCATTAAATGCATTGCATCGAAACACACGTTGGTTTTGAAGATTGCCGTTTTCTTTCGTTAACAGGATCATCATATTCTCAGTATACTAATCAAAAGGCCAAGGATTGTACGGGATTTCAACATGGAAAGTTAGAATCTGGTGTTAATTTTTATTAATTTCTTAATCTTAATGGTTAATAATCGGTATGATGGCGAAGGTGAACATTTGTACACAGTAGACATAAGGAAGATATTGAAGATTGAAACATGAAAATTCAATGGAAAAAAATTAAGTTGAAAGTTGAATTCAATTTTCAAATTCGACACTACGGGATTAAATTTATTCTTCGTTTTTCAAGTTTAAAAGTCATGTAGCAATAGATAATTTTCTTCTTTAAAGTCATGCAAATATTCAAATCGCACTAGTGTCCCGTTGATTGTAACTGGTTATCAGTAGATTCTTCGTTGGAATTGTTGCGAAACAATGATGGTACATCAGGATCAATATCATCACTGTAAAGCAGCAAAGCACAAATTAAATTTCATTACATAATCTTTTATGATATAACGTACCCCATTTTTCCTAAGGATTCACGTGAACGTTCAGTCGGCCGACCATTATGAGTATAAGGCCAAACACGATGTCTGTCAATTCCTGCCGATTCCACATAAACAGCTACATTCTATATACATTACAACTTCTATACGGAATATTTGAAGATCAGACGTAGTTTGTCTACAATCTTCGAAAAAATGCTATTGAATTAGTACTATTATTAGTTGGCTTCATTTGTAGGGATAAAAAATTGAAATAGATATCAAACTTTCTGTGAATGATATTGACGATCCACAGAATAGTATAACTATTCCATGTTATACTTACCCACAGTCTAGTGATTGAGTTTCGCAACCAGATATGTTCACCTGGTATCAATCTGCAAAAGGAACCTGACATATTTCAAGACTTGTTCAAGCTATGATATTTACCTTTTGTAATAGTCTGTGACAATGGTATTGCAATGGGCAGGATAAATTTTTTCTGCAATTTCCATTTCATTCGGTGAAAATACAATTTGAAGATTTCTTGACTGCGCAAATATGCGAAATTCGGGCCGCGTTTGATTAGATCCGAAATTGTCTCTATTAAACTGTTTGATGATCTTGTCGTAATGTGTAGCTCGATTTCGATTTCGTTTGTCTTTCAAACATTTGATAACATATTCTATTGATATATCCAAACGAGTGGCAGTTCTTCGATAAATATGATCAAGATTTCTGACTTCTCGACGTATATAGTCAGGCTGATTTTCAATTTTATACGTACTGTCACTTGAACTTAAGTTAGACAGAAGCCTGCATTCCATAATATTGAGAGCTTCATTGCTCATATATTTGTACAGAGGCCAAAGATGTTCGTTCATTAGCTCACTTTTTAGAGTGTCTGCCACTTCTGTATAAATATCAGAAAGCAGATTTGCCTTGTCTCTATTTAGCGATGCTTCCAAAATTTTTAACATTCCTGTTACAGTTCTGTTGAATGTGTCCTTTGTTGATTCATAATTGCTCTCATCGTTTTCTTGCCAAATACGGTCCTGTGGCAGAAACACTCGTATCTCCTCAAGTAACTCGATGAAAATTTCTTGTATAAACGTATCGAGCTCGGCAATATTGCCTTTGAGCAGCAGTAATTGTGGATTGCCAATTTTTTTTAATCGTTTCTGTCGGTTTGACTTGATACGATCCGGTATATTCACATCGGCAACGTTTTCAAATAGGTTTAATAATTGACTTGCTGTAACTTGCAACATTTGTAAAATACGTTCACCGATCGTGTCAGCCATTTTTCAAACGAGAATGAAAACAATAATAAATTGAAATAGTTCTAAAATTTAGTTTGAATAAAAAAAAATCTGTTAGAATTGCAAATATCCTGCATTATCCTCTACATTATTTCAGGTCGAATTCAATAATTTTAATGATTTTTTGTGTTTATATTCAACGTCTTACTTAGATTTTTAAAACTATCCAGCGTACTGATTGAGTCGTACTCTAAAATTATGAAAATATTAGTCAACTAAATGCTGTCAAATGAATAGAATATTATTTCTATTCATCATTATTCATATTCAAGACCTTTTGTAATCTAACACTCGCTGTAGCTGGTAACGTACTTTTCCCCTGACTTGAAAGTGCATATACGATTTTTTATTATTCTGTTGTAAGTATATGTAATAATAAAGTTCTACTGAGGTATTTTTTACCTTTCTACCACTATTTCTACCCACTATGGGAAAAAGGATACGTGTATTTACGTCGACAACAACTACACAAAGTTAATATTATTTTAACAACTCAGTTTACTACATACCATAAGAAGAAACGCTATACGTAAAATGACAATGACGACTGAACTAAAAAATGATATTTTACATTTATTACAAGAAATGAAAGAAACCCGGCTGATTCAAGTTGATTTATACGAAGAACTTCATCAAAGAATATCGAGAAAAAGTGATGAAGAATTACAACGAGGCCATATTCAACTTACAAAACAGTACAATATACTGAAAAAGCTTAGTGAGCTTTGCGTTAAGTTGATACCGCAAAAAGCAGAGATCATCGAAAACTTGAATTTTCGTGGCGATCTTCTTCTCCGAACATTACGTACATGGGATAAAGCTTACGATCACTACTCTACTCAAACGATTTTGATCAGACTTGAATTGATATTTCTGGATGTTACAGATGGTAGTGCACTTGCAGAGGACAAAAACGTACCTGACACCGTTCTGATTGACATTTATTCAACAGTCAATGCAAACGCGAATATAATGATAAATGACGAAAAAGATAACGAGGTAGAAGAAATAAAATCTATTAATAGACTTTGCCTATTAAATGAAATAGCAAATTCATTACTCGAGGATATTACATTGTTTTTGAAAAAATACAAATGGTCCTTCGCAGATTTCTACAACAACGAATTTCTCGATGAAATTTTGTATCGTCTTCGTAATCAAAACGAAATTTTCAATCCTCCGTACGATATAATTGATCAATTGTGCATACACATACGTGGCAAATTGGCCAAAAAATACGATCTCCAGATTATGGAACTTGTATCATTACTCTATGATCAATTTTATAAGCTTACTCTTCATAAATATCATGATAATCTGCAACAATTCGTCCAACAACAATCAGGGAACAAATACACTTTTGAAAAATTCTTTAAATTTTGCAAACTCGAGCCAATTCTGTCATACAAAGAGCAAGAAACCTATGCAAAATTATTTCAGATTTACTGTGAAACACTGCACGAAAAGAAGAGATCGTCATCAAGCAAGCAATCATCCAGTATACCGATATCCAAAATTCAACCCTCCGGAAATTTTATTCGATCCAATTATCATAAAAAATCAAACTATTGTGATCAACGAAGTAAGACATTTCCAAATATTGCCAGTTACCTACGTATTTGCTAACTAGGACGTTCTAATCGTTACAAAAGGTCAGCACAGCATGATCAACCAAGATATAATGTTAATCTAGTAACAATTCTTGACCTAGTCTATCATCTATCATTGTATGTCTTATTTTGTTTTTTTTTCTTATAGAATGGAGGGAAAGGCAATCATAATGATTCTCACACAACGCGTCATAATGATGGATCTTTTTCAAAACATCACATACAGTGATGGACAAAATTATAAGAACAAACTTTTCTTTTCATTGTTGTCTATTTTCTCCTTATATATGGAAGTTATATTACTTTTCGCAATTATACGTTTTTGAAATGGAGATTTTCGTATAAGAAGATAGAAACAATGAGAATTAACGGTAGTGGGTCCAAATTTTCTGCTCTCAAACTTATACACTCCCTTTCAGTTCGTGTTTCACAAAAGATTTTCGTAGAACATAGCCGCAAAAGGAATTTTGACAAAATTTGCGAGAAGATACATATCACCCATGTAGAAATATTGATTAAGACTATAAAAGTTGTTGAACATGCAAGAAAAATAAGAGATGCAATGCAACCGTACATGATGATCGAACGGAATAAAAATATACGCATGTAGAACTCATACATATGTATATCGCGACAATATATCGACATCAGAACGAGAGAAAATATGTAAATTACACATATACGGTTACTATACAAAATTATTTTCGATGAAGTCGTCGTTTTCCTACATACACGACAAAATCACCTGAAAGCTAACAGAAAATCTGTCCAAGTGGTAGAAGTATTGAAATATACAAAATTTAATGTTCGAATATCATTATTTGCTTTTTTAAAATTTATTTCATACCGTTGACATACCTGCACAGTAGCAAACACATGATATACAATATATAGATAAAAGTCATATTTAAATACAAAGGGGAAATACATTTAATATTTTGGGGTCCACTCGGACGCCAGGTGAGCAAAATACGTATATTTTACTTTGAGATAATTTATCTCTTAGCTAATTAACCATGGTAAGCGATGACTGTCAGTAATATACTCTACTAATCTTCGTTATAGCATACCTAGAAAAGGAGTTTAGAATATGCGGTTATAGCTGAGAAACACTACAATCAAATCACTCGGTGTCCATTCAGGCCTCAGGTGGGTGGATGAGGGTTAAGTAATTAGATTTAATAAAGACCTTTGATTTCTATTTGTTTCAACACTTATTAAAAATCGATAGAAAATACTATCTAGTGGTTGCCGAAACTCATTCAAAACCTTTTCTATATGCTATTTTTATTTGTTGATATCATAAAAAATTTGATTGAATTCCTGGAGAAACTGGTTCTTTCAACATATTATCTGTTTTAATACGTAGCCAGGATACAAAAAAAGAAAAATTTTTATTTGTCCAAATAAAAAATTTGTAGCAATATTTTAAATAATTGTTTATTCAGCTGAAGAATGTCATGAGGGGATCTAAAACTGAATTTAATAAGCGATTGCATTCTTTAATTAGTATGCCATATGCTCGAATATTTTGTGGATCAGGCACACACCATATGTCGCCGTGCTCCTCAATACCATCAGGATTTACAGCTACTTGTAGCATGCATTTAAATGTTTTTCGACCACGTCGAGTATCTATTGTAGCAGATTGTACATATCTACCTTCAGGAAACTTAGGATTTGGAGAACAATAAACGCCAGGTCCATACACAGCAGTGCGTGCTCTACGGAAACCTCCGAGATGAATACTAGCTAGTGCATCAACAAAAGGTAAGTTCGAATTATTTGGCTGATTGTTATCTCCAAAATCTACTCTTTGTGCACGTCCTGTTCCATGAAAAGCTCTATACCAATTTTCAGGATCACCGAATGGTTCCAACCATTTGTTACCATCCGCATATCTATCTAATACTTTTAATCCAAACCTCGTCCATCCTGCAGGTTGAGTATACGACTTAGTACGTCCAGCTGGGCCAACTTGAAGACTTCCTGATAGATGAGAAAAACTTTTGTCACCTCGTTCATCAAAATATGCTATATCAAATGCTGGACGATACAATAATGGATGGATTTTTAGACTAACAAATTGTTCGAATTGATCTCGTAATCTTGGTTCAAGATTTTGAAGTGAATTGATGATGCTGCTTGGTAAATCATCAACAGTATAGACTGTACTTATGGAGCCAAAATATACCGTTTTAATATTGATATTTTCTTTGTTAGTATTGTGTGCTGTTGCTAAACGTTTAACTAACTCATCAAGAATTGGATGAGATTGTTTCTGTTCAATTATTTTAACTAACGTTTGAACAAGGTGTTGATCATCTTTTTCATTTTTGACGTAATCAATGTTTCCCAATCCTGCACTGCTTTTTAATGTTAATATAAATGGCTTATCGTCTAAGGCAATGTCATTCAAATATGTACTTGTATCATTAAGACAGATGCCTTGTTCCGAATTATAAAATAAGAATTCGGTATTTTTAGTGGCAAGTACTTTACTTAGAACATGACAAAGTATATCTTTGTCTATGACATCACCTGATGGTTCTCGACTTAATATTCCATCAGTAACCTTTTTCGCCGCTAGAATGTTTGGTTGTGATTGATTGGCAGCGGCCATAATATTTGGAAAACTGTCATAGTACGCTCTGATTTGACTCTGTTTCTTCATAAAATTTAAGTCGATGATATTTTCTTCATCAAGTCCTTGTTTATACGAAAACACAGAAGTGTTTTTATCGTTATCGAGTTCATTTGTACCTAAAATATTTTCAAGTGAATGTATTCTGAAAAGTTCTTATTTCTTGAAAATTTATGTTTAAAAGTAAAATTTTGTTTTCAGAAACATCGATAATCAATGAACAAATACTTACCACTCATTGTTATTCTCGCAATATGTACTTTTCTACCATTTGTAAGCAAACGTTGTAAAAATGGAAAATTAGTCTGTTCAGATAAGTTTAATTGTTTGCCGTCAATGATAAGTGCATATTTATCAATTTCAAAGTAGCCAACTCGTACAATTGCTGATTTCAAATAATCGAATGAATAATCAAAAGGCAATTCGATTGTTCGACTGCTACCATCGCTTTCAAGAAGTGTGATACTGATATAATTCGATGCCATATGCCAGTTTCACTTTAGCACTCTAAAATAAGACGTAAGATATTTTCATACTGGATTCGAGTATTTGGTCTCTATATTCGCTTGAGTGCTTGTTCCAACGGAGATCGGAATGGTTCTAGAGGCAGCTGGCCATCAGTTGTTGATGTCCTTACAGTCTACCGTTCTCGATTCGGCACGCTAGTCTACGTATTCTACCAAACTAACAAACTTATTTACCTACACGAGTTCATCCTCTTTACGCGACTTAAATTGAAAATTTATATATTTTTTCTTATCGGAAATAAACAATGGGCAGAAAAGGGTCTCCCTTGAATACGAATTTTTGGCTTTTGAAACAATAATTTTGACATGAAAATCACGCAAAACATGACAATTCTTACGAATTTGAAAAAAAATCATTGAAAAGTATCACTAGACTGCGTATTTTCTCCCGATGCTTATTCTTTTGGCTATCTTTGAAAAAAAATAACAGTCATTAACAAAGAATTAAATTCTACATCGACTAAACATATTTGTAATTTTCTGGCCTCGGATCACGTTTTTCTGGAAATATAGGAATCCTTATAGGATTATATTTTACTAAAATATAGGATTTTCAATAGAAAATGACAAAAATCATAGGACTTTTTAAACTATGATTTCTATTGAAAATTTTAGTTTTCACAGGTTAACATGGAACTCTCGGCTACCTAGTGATTTGTATTCTTAAGGATGTGGTACATGCTTTTATTTAAAAAAACAATTTCCTATGTGTAATGGCGGTCAAAATGATTCTTCCATCCCTACTGCGTTATTTTATCTTCTGGATTGTTAAGATAAATATTAAAAAGATCACATTTTTATCATCGTATAGTCCATGAAATCGGATATATGTATAGAAATTTTTAGAGTTTGCTTTGTTATTTATTCAGATTGAAAGAAAGCTGTTATATTTTTATTTTACAGTTGTGATAAGTGAAAGATTTCTGTGCTTTGTTCTTATTTAAAGGACAATATACCATATTTAAGTTGAAATAAGGTAATATAATAGACAACAAGTTTCTGCTTCGCTACAAAATATACTACACAGACAATATTCAATAGTTTAAGTAGAAGTTGTCTTTTTAAAAGTTGATCCAATCCCTTATGAATATCATTTGATATTATAAAGTATACGATGATGGAAATGTGATCTTATTGATAGTTTTATTTAATTACACAGACGGTAAAGTGATATGGTAGGAAAGGGTGAACGATTTCTATAATCATTGTATTTCAGAACTGTAAACAATATTTCCTAAATTACTATTGAAAAATAAGTATGTTTTTGAGCCCTGTTGTCGTTAAAGAGTTCAGTAATATACGATTCTGCGCATATCCCTAGAAACTATCGTAGAGCTCCAGGTTTTCAGGAACAGAAGCCCATATGGAATTTCGAGTTCTTGAGAAGAAAATCCAGAACTGACACTCTATATATGCCTGATTAGACGGATTTCATTTAATTTCTTTTTGTATCTTTTACGTTATTAATGTTTTGTTTGGCCCATCAATATAAATCCCGCCCCTTTCGCCCACTTTTTTTCTGACACAAGCGATGTTTGCTTACTGGTCAAAAAACTCTTGTTGCGCCACTGATGGTGATAGAAAGGTCCCATCGATCATTAGTGACAATTAGACAAATTTCAGAGATGATTTGAAGGTCAAATGAAAACTAAAAATTCTACTAAAATATAGTCTTAGCAGTTTTCATTCACTAGAGACCTTTTCATCCTCATTCGATTAATTCCCTGAGTTAAAGTCCTCTTCCTCATCATCTGATATCATTTTCCTAATTTATATTTTGCGTGAGCAAATTGAGTATTTGATTAAATGTGCTGATATGCGAGTTCTCTAATAATTGAAAGCTGTTTATCAGGGAATCGATCAATCTTTTTGGCATCTCCTATTTTATCGACAAAATATAGGTAAATAGGAAAAATGAGCGATATATAGGACAAATTATAGGACTTGTCAAAAATATAGGATTTATAGGAAATATAGGTCGAATCCGACCCCAGATTTATTTCTTTGTTTTCCTTTTTCAATCGTTGATTTATATGTTTTATATGAATCATTTTCTTTTCTTTTGACTATGTATCTCACTGCATTTTTCATTTCGTATTTATAGTTATGGGAGAGAATGTTTTTCTCTGAATTCGTGAGAGCATTTATCGAAACTTTTAAAAAGGGGAATATTCATTTGTCATGTTCCGAGTTTTTTCTACGCTGTCTACCTAACGTAAAAGAGAACAAAAAAAAATCTTTTTCTATGATGAAATTATCCGTTGGCTTTTCTCTGTTGTGGATTAAAAAAATGTATTTGTGGCAATACAAATTAACTTACATAGAAAAGCCAGACTGAAATAGAAAAAAATATCATTTTAATGAATTTAACAAAAAGATCTTCACTAAAAGAGAGAAAAAATTAATTTAGTTCTATCTGTTAATTTAATTTTTAAATAATATGTCAGATGATAATATTTTATTTTACAGTGATGTTAAACTTGGAGTTTTCAACATATGTATATATTAACATTACACTTCCAGAGAATTTAGATTCAGTGTCTAAGAGAAATCTACCGATTTATAATGGTACTCATGTCTGCAATTATTTATACGAACAAATAGAATGGTCGATAATCTGAAGTATACCATAAATTTCAGTTCCAACTGACTATTGAATTAAGCATCGAAAAAGTTATAATAATTCTTGTTCATACTCTAAACCGAATATTAAATAGTATATGTTGGAACTAGTACAATAGATAACGATTATTTTTTGATATCCTTTTGTGTTTCGGCAGTTGTATTTTCATTGACAATTACTTGATATTTTGTATTTGTTGGTCGAAATAGAACTTCAATAGAATTCATTGTGCGATTTTATTTCTTTTGATTGTTTATTTCATTCAAATAAATCGAAAAAAACCAATAAAAAAAGAAGACATAAAAGACAATTACTTTGTTTCTTTCGAGCTCTGCGCAATTCCCTTTATTTGCATTTCTTATTTAAAAATGTAAATTTTTTGCAGTGAATATTAATATTTAAATACCACTACAATCGTTTGAGTTACTGCACTACAAACTGCACCACCTATACCACCCCAATTTACATTATTGATAATACAAGGTCGTACAATATTAGCAGGATTAGGACATGCGCATGGAGTTCCACTTGCACTAAGTGCGTGTCCACCTCCACATCCACCAACAACCCATGAACGACCGTTCGATGTTACGGGACCATACGTTGTTGAGGTTCTTAAAGCTGCTGCAATATTTCCTATAATTGTTGGATCAGTGAGTGTAACACCAGTTGGATCATTTGAACTTAGAAGTGTCATTGAAGTATAAGGTCGAACTGTTAACTGTGAGACAAAATTTGTCCATTCCGTACATTGACTTGTTGCAATAACATCTGTGATAAATGGTTGACAATATTTTACGATATTCGCTATAAAAAGAATGATTGAATATAAAAAAATTCTAATTCTAAACTTACATGGAGAAGTTGTAATATTCACTGAATAATCATGTGTCTCGCCATAAGCAACGTTAGAATTAGCACAAGAACTTAGTGCAGAGTTTGAGTTTGATGCTACAGCTCTCATATAATGAACTCCTAAAGTTCCTCCGGCACCAATCGATGGTATCGTAATGGTTACTGGTGTATTAGCAGTTCCATTATAAAGTATATTGGCTAAGTTTTCCGTCGGTTCAAATATAGAATTATCATTAAAATCGATCCAGACACTAATATATTCGTTAGTTGAACGTTGAGTTGTTGCTATGATATAATATGTCGAACCCACATAGAGAGTCGCAGACATTGAAGTCAATTTTCTGTAGCTATTCGATGAGCAACCAGTTGCTAGATCGTAGATCTTTGTACCTTCTTCACCAATTAATATAAAACTATCGATAGTATCGAAAGCACTGCAATTAACTAATGTTGATGCACAAAAAGCATTGGCAACAGTGGCTGTAGTAGATGCAAAACTAATTATTGAAGGCGATGCCATCATGATCATACATCGATAATCTGTTGAGTTATTTTGAGCCGAAACGGATAATGTTGATGATGAACTCGGAGTACTCATGTTCGACCAACTATTTTGACCTTGTAATGATGATTGCCATTGATATGTAACACCAGTTGTATTAAATAGAATATTTGTTAATGATAATGTCAAATTCGCACAACCACACGATGCAGACAAACTACTAACTGCAGTTGGACTCATAGATGTTGCAGCTGTAGTAGTTCTTGTCTTAGTTAGGTCAATTATACCGAGAATTAAAGAAGACAATCCTGATAATATTAATAAACTAATAAGAATCCACATTGGAATACAGAATGACGAACGATCACATTTCAATAATTGTTTCGATCGCCGAAACTGTGTCAGATTAGTTGTATCAAATAAAACTACAGGAGAAATGCTTTTGGTTATGTTTTTCTAAACAAATAAATGATTAGAAAAAACGTCATCTTGTGCGTTTAAACAATTCATTTACTACCAATGTTGTTTTATTGTGCTTTTTAAAATGGGAATGACCTTGTCTACGTACACTTTTTCTTATCGATATCCGAATCGTTTTTGACATGAATGAAATACGAACTTCGCATTTACAAACAAAAAGAGACCATAGTAAAGCTATAGAAAATTTTATTCTTTATTCTCTTGCTTTTGGCAAATACGTTTGAAAATAAGAACAGAAAAAATTATAATGTGAACTACATAATTAACAATGAGAAGAACAAATGCTGATCTATATAATTCAGTTTGGCAGTAGGTTGTCGTATCCGTAGAATCTGATCCTTGGACACCATTTGCCTTTGCACCAAATACCCAAACAGAACCGGCAATTAACCAACCAAAACTAAACAACATCAATGTAAGTGTAACAGCGAGAATACTGATGAGAATAACTCGTGGTACTGTTTGATTTGGATGCTGAAAACGAGGATAAATGCAACGAATATTAATGACACCGAGAAACGTAATTAGCATGATTGAGAGATGAACTGCTGCATGTACAATCATGTAAATGTTAATCATTGGTTGTATCGGACATTCATCTATATATTTGATAGCAAATCTCAGATGAACAATCGCAATTATAAGTGTTAATGGAACAGTAATGAAATGAAATTTTAATGAATAAAAACGAATGATCTGTTTGAATCGAGTGTTGTTGTCTGTCGGTGTTTCCATAGAGTTCTAAATAAATGAAAATGATGTTTAGAATCTCAATGTAAGTTTTCTTTCCTTTTTTCTTCTTTCCTTCCTCAAATAAGAATGGTTTTTAATACGAGCCCAATACATCCTCGTTGACACTCCGGCAAATCAGAATTAATTTAAAGTAACCGAAAGAAAAGAAAGGTAACAAAAAAGTTTGATGAGGTCGAAAAAAGTACGAGTGACGTCATCAGATGTACTTTTTTTCTTCTCTGTCGTGCTATGTTGTTCAATTAAAAATTAAATTACAATTGACCTGATTTTCTTGTTTCCAGAGCAACAATCTACTTTTAACAGTTTGATGAAATCGACGTGAAAATAATAAGTTGGCTAAATCAACTCCATAGCCTTTTTAGATGCTTGTTTACTTCTTCTCTTGTCAAAAATTCGTTCTTTTGATTACGGAAACTGTTCGTTCGATTAATACACTTAATTATTTCTGTTCTTAAACAACGAATAAATCGACTGTGCTCATTCGAATTTGTTTTTCTTTCTTTTTTAATACAATTCAACATTATTACAATCAGGCAAAATCAAGCTTATAATAACGATTGACTAATGACATAAAAGCATAAATATAAATCAAATCTATATGAAGCGTAATATATATGCGGATTGTATAGAACGAAAGAGAAAAAAAGAGTAGAGAAAAGCTTTGCTTAAAAAAAACAACCAATGATGAGGTAAATATTTTATAAAGAAAATACCCCAAGTTTGGGACACATTTAAATTACGATTTATATATTTTTCTTGTCAGTTGTGAGTAAATAATTTTCTTATATATTATCGAATTCATTTTTTTATTTATAATTAGAAAAATGAATCAATCTGAAGAAAGCCGTTTAGAAATAAAGGATAAAATCACAAGCAATACAACTGAAGAACAAGGTATCATTATTTTGGGTAATTCAGGTGTTGGGAAAAGTTTTCTAGCTAATGTTCTTATCGGAAGTAATGCATTTATTCATAAATTCAGTGCTAATTCTGTAACACATAAAACTGAATGTGTTCAAGCAAAAATAGATAATTCATTATATACAGTTTTCAATATTCCTGGTTTAATTGAAGCTGAACAAGAACGTATTAATTTAAATAAAATTGAAATTGATAAAGCATTTGAAGAACGACCAAATTCAATAGTTATGTTTGTATTTGGCCATCAAAATGGTCGTATTCAAGATGAAGATATAGTAGCTTTTAATTCAATCAATGCTGCTTATTCATTTCAACCTGAATCACTTGCAATTATTATTAATGGATTAGTACCTAATCGAATGGTAACATATGATGGCACAACACTTGTTTTACTTCAACATTTATTAAAAGATTTAAATATTTTGGATGCAAATATTTGCTTTTTAGATCAAGTTAATGTTGAAGATGCTACTCAAATAGAATATTTAAAAGAAGAACTTCTAAAAGTAATTTTTTCTTCTTCTTTTTTTTTTTTTGTATCGTATTTATCAAATTCATATTTAGGTTGTGAAAAAATGTCAACCCAAACCACATAAAAAAATTCAAGAAATTGAAATACGTTTAGATCAAATAAAACGTTCACAAAAACAAGTTCGAGATGATCAAATAAATTTTGAAATTGAAAGAAAAAAATTTCATGAACAAATAGTTGAAAAACAAAATAATATTCGCGAAAATGTTTATCAAGAACAAAATGAAAAAGAATTTTATCAACAACTACAACAAAATCTAGCTGAACAATCTTCTCAAATGGAAAGAGATAGACAATCATTTCAATTACAAATGCATAAAATGCAAATAGAATTAGATCAAGCAAGAAAAGCTTATGAAGAACTTCGTAGAAATCCAGCAACTCCTTCACAAGAAGTTCATCGTGCACGATCAATCTTTGTTGAATTACGACAAGCTTTAACTGAGTTTATTTACAAAGGATTTCGTCGAATAATAAATTTATAAGTTTTATTTTTTATTTTCAAAATAAATCAAGAATTTTAATTTTTTTTAATGTTATTCAATTTTTTTTCTATTTTTTTAAGTTCATTAGTCGCTTGGTTGGTTTCTCGTCTTTGACCTCTCATTTCTTCATTGTGACGACGTTTTTCTCGATAGATTTCTTTATTTCCATTGTTAATAGTTTTTCGTAATGATCGAATTTGTGATTGGCATTCAGCAATACGTTCATTGAAAATTTGTTCACTATCTTTTACTTCTTCTTTTAACCTGTGACGTTCTTCATCGAATAATTCTGTTTGTTGTACGAATATTTCTTCGCAGATTTGCAATTCATTTCTTAATGTATTAATTGTTTGTTTCTTTTGATGTATTGTTGGTGTCAATTCCATGAGAATCTATGCCAAAAAAAGTTAAATATTTTTTTCTTATTAAAGAATTTAATTACCATTAAAAGTTGATCGTAAAGACGTTCCTCGTCTTCTATCGAGCTCGGATCAATGGCATCTATGAAATATATATTGTTCTTGTTGATGTTGATATTTTTGAGTAATTTTTCTATTAAAGGCACTGTTGTACTTTGATAATCATTTGATCGATTTTGAGGTAAATTATTAACAATAATTGCAAGTGATTCTGATTGAAATGAGTAAGCATCATTAAGTGCTTTGAATGCAACAACATCTTCATCTCGAATACGACCATTTTCATGACCAAAAACAAATATAACTATAGACTTAGGCCGTTCATAAAATGCTTTATCAATTTCAATTATATTTGAATTAATATGTTCATTTTCAGCTTCAATTAAACCAGGAATATTGAAAATTGTTAAAGATGAATTACCCATTTCTTTTTCAACACATTCAGATTCTGTAGTAACTGCTTTTGATGAAATACCATGGATGAAACCGTCATATCCAGCAAGAATATTTGCTAAAAAACTTTTTCCAACACCCGAATTACCCAACAGAATTAGACCAGTATGATTATCCGTATCTTTTCTACGTCGATCTCGTTCTTCTTGAAACGTAGCCATTTATTAATTTGAATAATTCGATAGCGATTTCTTCTATTAAAATTAGTAAGTGATGAAAAGAAAAAACCCACTATTCTTCGATTTGATATATTTACCTTTCGTTAATGCGGAGGCATTCACCAATGATTATTAAGTTCGATGATGCGTTGCACATTATATTTTGTTTTTTCCCATTTGGGTTTTTCGTCTTTCTCTATATAAAGACGGACGTACGAAGTAAGGTTTCATTCTGTATCATTTACTTCGAAAATATCAATAATTATAATGTCAAAAACATTGAACAAACATCGTCCTTCAGGAAAACCTGCGGGTATAAATGCACGACAAGATCAATATGGTCTGATCATCTTAGGTAATGCAGGTGTTGGAAAAAGTTTTCTAGCAAATATTCTTGTTGGACATGAAGCTTTTGTACATGGTTTTTCATCAAAAGCTGTAACTTCAACTACTGAATATGTTGAAATACAACTTGGTGGTTTTTATTTGGCTATTTTCAATATTCCTGGTTTAATTGAAGCTGAACAAGAACATATTGATTTAAATAAAATTGAAATTGATAAAGCATTTCAAGAACGACCAAATTCAATAGTTATGTTTGTATTTGGTCATCAAAATGGACGTATTCGAGATGAAGATGTTGTTGCATTCAACGCAATCAATGCTGCTTATCCTTTTCGACCTGAATCATTAGTAATGGTTGTAAATGGTTTACCGCTAAGTCGACCAAATGATTATGAAGGAACTACTTTGGTTCTTTTGCAAAAGCTTTTAGTTAATACTCATGTTGACAGTAGTAATGTATCTTTTTTGAATCAGATTAATGCAAATGCACCGCAAGAGCGACAAGTTCTCAAAGAAAATCTTTTAAAAGTAAATTTGAATAGATGTAAAAATATGAATAATTATTTTCCTATCTTCTATTATAGGTTCTTGTGGAATTTACACCTACAGAACATCAAAAGATCCAAGAAATTAATACATTAATTGATGAATTGAAAAATTGGAAAAAAGCAATTAAACAACAACAAACGGATTTTGAAAAAGAACGGGAAAATTTCAGACAACAAATTCAAGAAAATCAACGTGTTCTTAATGAAACAATTGCTCAACACAAATCAGAATCTCAATCTTTACGTCGAGCTCTTGAAAAACAACAAAAAATGTTCAGCCAACAACAAAAAGAATTTAGTGAAGAACGTAAAAAACAAAATGAAAAATTGAATAAAATTTTAGAAGATTTGCAAGATGCAAAAGAGAAATATGAAGAAATTCAGTCAAGTCGTGCCGATGATCTAGCAGCTATTGCAGCAGCTGAAAAAAGATACAACGAATTACAAGAAGAATTCGAAAGACAAAAATCAGAGAGTTGTTCTATTCTCTAAGCTTTTTATTAATCAATTCTTTTTTATATTTTATTCATGAAAATTAATGTTAGTTACTAATAAAATGGCGACGATGGGTGTTGAGGGTTGAAAACTTTCTATCGACATTTGCAAAACTAAATGTTCACCTGTGTGTGGATTAATCTTTCGAAAAACAGAAACAAAAAGTCAAGGGGGAAAAAGCGACACTTCATCTACTTCCGTACTCCCAGAAGTACAGTGGAAGTATTTGGGAGTATCATGGGAGTATCATGGGAGTATCATGGGAGTACGATGGGAGTATCATGGG
>Ga0209960_1002518_pt1 | contig 18010 bp, 21 predicted proteins | sample ThiBiot_500_plan_2_FD_183947 | JGI IMG/M metagenome (GOLD analysis project Ga0209960, IMG submission 183947) | Wastewater bioreactor microbial communities from Cape Town, South Africa - Thiocy_expt_500_plan (SPAdes) | ecosystem: Engineered > Bioreactor > Thiocyanate-remediating >...
ATCTTTTTTTTTTTTTTTTTTTTGATTGTTTAAGAAGGAAATATATTAAAAAATATGAATAGATACTTAAAGTTCCAGGTTTCCATGAAGTACAAGGTAAAGAAGTTAAAGCAATATTTGAAGGACGAACAATTTTGAAACAAATTTCAAGATTTGAAAGTGACATCATTGAAATTACAAGTAATTTAGATGGAGTTGCAAGAGCAACTAATCTATAATCATCAGATGGATGACCTTTAACATTATGTGAATTATTCGATTTTCCATTTAAATTTGATTTTGGGAGTGCTGAAATTGAACAAATTGCACTACTTCCTTTTTTTGATGAGAGTAAAGATTTTGATTCAGAAAGATAAACAAGCATCATTTTTGTGATTACATGAAGATAAGCCACCCCCTATTTTAGTTTATTATTATTTGTTTTTGAAAATAATACAAAAAAGACTTTGCAAAAAGGAAAATAAAAAAAAGGGAAAAAATTTTAGACCATATCATCAATCGCAACAACTTCATTATCTGAATGTAAGAATTGTACATTAACAATTGAAGAGTTTCCTTGAATTTTATCTCCAGCATTAATTACTTTTAAAGGTCTTGCTTTTACCAGATCCCAAAATATTACAAATCCTAAAATTTTCAAATCAAATTAATTATTTTTTTTTTTCCTTTCCTTTCCTTTGAAAAAATTAACCATATTGATGACCACAAACTAATCTTTCAAGGTTAGTATGAAGATCAAGAGCAGTAATAGGTCCATATTCCATTCCTAATTGTTCAGTTCTCAATTTCAGAAAAATTAAAGAAATCAATCAAACAATGATAATCTAAAAATGTTACCTGTTGTTGCATTACCCAAAATTACTTTCAAATTTTGGTTTAAATCAAAAATTAAGAGGAAACCACGAGAAGTTCCAATACAAATCAAAGCTGAAACCTAAATTAAAATATTAATTTCAAGTAATTTAAAGGGAAAATAAATAATTGAATTGAATTGGAACATGTAATGCTGTTGGAAGTCCAATTTCTTTTTTTGTTGATTCAGAATTGAGTTGAGCAGAAATCTTTTTAAAAACATTTGGTCTAAATACATCTGGAGCAATTGAACTTGAATTAGAAATTGTTGAATTAGATCTTGTTTTAGATGACATTGATGAAGTTGATCTACTTCTAATCATTTCTAATTTCTCTTTCTCTTCAAATTCAACTGTAGAAAATTTAATTGAATCATCATCTGGTGAATGAAGGATATTTTGAAGGGTTAACTCATCTAAAAAAAAAAAAATTCGTTGAAATGTTTTCCTTTTTTCAGGAAAAAAAAAAAAAAATTTCATTTAACCATTATTTAAAAATTGATCATAAAGTCCAATTTGTTCTTCAGCAACATCCAATAAACTTTGTAATTTTTTCCGTTTCACTTCTAGAGTCGTATCTTCTAAAATCAAATTCAAATCTTCTTTGATTTTATTTAATTCCTTCAAATGTTTTCTTATTGTATCCGGACTAAACGTTGCAATTTCCATTTCAAGTTCAACATATTTTTCAAGTTGTTGCTCAATCTCCTTTGGACTCTGCGTAACTATTTTTCAAAAAATTAAAATACAATCAATCATTAATCTCTTTCCAACTCCTTTTCGATTCAATCTTTAAAAGTATTAAATATTATTTATGCTTGAAGGTTTGTTTTGTTGTTTGTTGGAAAAAAAGAAAAAAAGGAAAAAAATAATGAAAAAGATTTTTACATGCATGAGAGAGAGCCGTGCTAGATTGGATTATTTATTTATTATTTTTTTAAAAAAAATGATTAGTTTGAGTTTGAGTTTGAATATTAATATGAAATCTTAAGAAGAGAATCAAGAAGAGAATCAAGAAGGACAAGTTCAACAAGAAAATCACAAACCTCGCCATGTTTTTTTTTTTTTTTTTTTTTTTTTTTCCTGCAATAATTCAATTCAACAACTCTCTTCCTAACATCAATTTCGATACTCTCAAAGATTTTTTATTTTTCTTCATTTTCTTTCCATTTTCTTTTTTTTGAATCTAAAATCAATAAACAATTGAGTCAAAATATTTTATTGAATTAACTCAACATCACTTATTGTCTTGATGATAATAATTCTGAAATCTTTTGGAATATCCCAAAAAAAAATCTTTCTTTTGAACTTTCACTTCGTTGCTTTTGATCTGATTTTTGACAGTTGATTGTTGGATAGAGAGAATTAGCTTTAGGTATTGTTTGTTGCGCTCTCATAAGAAGGTGGTGGTGTTAATTCTGTGTCTTCATTTCTTTTCTTTCTTCTTAAAGAATTCTGCAATTTGTCTTTTATGTCTTTGATGTCGTAGTAGTAGTGTGTAATGATGGAGGCTACAATCACTATCGTCATCAAAAGGCCCCAGGAGCTGAATACTGCAACTATGACAGTGTGACCAGGACTCCAACAACTACAGCATTGATCTTCGGTGCTGTATTCTGAAACATTGCAATAATATTGAATGAATGGAGAGGAAGGACAGGCAGTTGGAAGTTGTTGGGTACAATTTTGGTTCGTACATGTGGATGATTGAGTAGAGTCAGAGTTCCTTGAGAGATAAAAATTTTTGCGAAGAATTTCTAAATCACAAGTTGTTGGAGATATATTTTTACATCCCCTTGATCTAATAATCAATCTATAAAGAAGGTCGTCATAATTTGCTGAGTGTTTTTTCAAGTCTTTTGTACTAATATCCATTCCCAAGGCACCAATTAAATATGGAGGGTTTACATTTTCATCAAAAACTGCAATTGAAACTGTTGTTATCTATTGTTTAATTTTGGATAAAAGTTCATTTTGAGTTTTGGCAGAAAAAAAAAAAAAAAAAAAAGATAAACCTCGCCAACTTCATTAATATCTTCATAAGGCTCTACCCAAACAGGTTTCGGATCATTTCTTAAATATGCAAAGTAGAAGTAATATTGATTCATCTGAGTCATAATATCAAGTGAATTCTCAGATTTTGACCAAATCCCATCGTTTTGACAAGCGATTTCATAAGGAATTGTATCAAAGTCATCCATTCCCAAAGAAAATGTGAATATGGTTGCTCCCACTTGGCTATTGAGTTGAGCAACTTGATCATAAATATATGTTGGTGTTGAAAAAGTATCATTTCCATGAGTTAAAAATATAACTACTTTGTTACAATTTGAAGTTGACTCAAGATTCGAAAAAAGAGAAAATCCGGTTTGAAAGCTTTCAACAAAATTAGTCCCTCCTTTGGCTTGAAGGACATGAATTTTATTCTAAAGAATAATAATGAAATGAAAAGGATTAGGTTCAATTCCTAAAGAAAAAAAAACTTTGGAAGTGCTAAGAAAAAAAAAAAATTTACTGTAATTTCATAAATATTTTCTTTTGTGGCTTGCAACAAGCTATTTCCTGTTAATGATTGAGCAGAAGTTGAAAAAGAAACCACACCAAAATAGTCTACATTAAATTTTGAATTTTTTTTTATAAAAATGTAATGAAATATTAAACCAATAATTTCAAAATAAAATAAATAAAATAAATAAACCGAAAGGAGTAAGTATAGAAATCATTTGAAGAACAACATATTATTGTAGCTCATTGAAATGCTGGCATCAATGATGAACACAATATCTTTAGGTCCAGAAGTGGCAGCAATAAACCAAGGTCTGTTTCTTGGATCATAATTTTTATCCCATCTACAATCATCTCTTCTTCCTTTTTCAAATGATTTTATTATTAAGATTCTCAAAAATAAAACAAAAAACAAAAAACAAAATAAAAAAGCAATGAAAAATTCATGAAACAATTAAAAAAATTATTGAATATTAAATTAAAAGAACCTGGAAAAGTTCTTGAGTGACCATTTGCTAAACCAAGATATTGCCATTTCACATTCTTTGAAACAGAATTTTTCCAAGAGGAATCCATTTGTCCTGTCCAACATTCATCAATTGTTTGTGAAACTCCTTCTGGATAAAGAATTGAAGATTCTTCAAATGACAATGTTCTCCTGAAATAAAGTAAAATAAATAAAAATTAAGTTAGAATAATTCAATCAAAAAGAAATTATGACCTTCTACACATTGTACAGTCTGTATCCTGATTAATTGTAGGATGTCCAAAGTCTGCACTACAATCTGTTTTGGTAGCATGATATAACTGTGAGTCGCAGGTTGATCTTGAGCAGGGGCATTCCAAAGGACACCTGTTGGAGTAAGCATCCAAAAAATTCTTTTTGTGTGATAAAAGCAAAGTTTCCATTTCGGTTACAAAGTTGTTGAAATCTTCTTCGTCTCCATTTGTAAGAGAACATAAGACAACAAGTAAAAGTAAAATGCTAATCACTGACTTCATTCTATTCATTCATTGATTTGTAAATTTAAAATTTCAAGTTTTTTATTTCATTTTAGCGATTTTTTTTTTTTCTGGGAGTGTTGTAAAAAAAAGATAAATGAAAGAAATATTAATCAATTTCTCATGTTTTAAAGAGAAAATTGAATCAAAATTGAAACAAATTTGAATCAAGTTGTATGAGATTTATTGAGTTGAAGTTTATTCAAATGAGTGAAATGGGTTTATAGGTTTGTTTGAAAAAAAAAAAGAATGACTCATGGAAAAAAATGATTCATGTTTTTTTCTTTTTCTTTTGAAATAAAAAGAGGAGGCCTATTTATTTATTTTCAATCTCAAAGAAGAATACATCATACTCATGAGTTTAATAATAACAACCAACCAATATTGAACAACTCAAGGTTTTTTCTTATTACCTTTTGACTTTCAATAACCTTTGACTTTGCAACACAAAACAAACAAAAAAAAAAAATCACCTGGAAAGTGAAAAGAACAGTTTCATATAAATTATATTTCAAATTTTCGAAACTACAAAAAAAAAGTTTTCTAATTGCAACTGTAATCTTCAAATTGATTCTCATAGAAAATTTCAAATAAAATATCCTTCATTTGGTCTTGGTTGTGATGCCTTTTTCATCTTCATTTGATACAAGTTGAAAAACAGTGCATATATGAGTAGAATCTATCATTTTGAAATCAATTATTTCCTCCTTTCTTGCATTTTATCTCCTTCAAAAATGAAGATAGAAGGATTTGAATTACTTATGTCCAAAATCAAAAAATTGATCGGAAAGGAACAATCATTGCATAGATAGAAGCAGCATCAGTGCCTACCAAATATAAGAAGAAGGATTGAAAAAAAGTAATTGAAAAATAATATAATAATAAAATAAATAAATAAATAATAAATAAATAAATAAATTTACCAGCAAATCCAAGTTCTATCCTCAATTTTATTCTTGTTTCATTTTGATTTCTTTCAAATGATTCTATTAATTCAACAATCTTTAAACAATTCCTTTTCCTATTTTCAAAATCTTCAGATTCATCTCCATTTTCCTCATTCCCGATTTCTCTTGCAATATCAAGTGAAGTTTTTCCATTGGTGTCTTTTTTATTGATATCCACTTCTCTTCCACTTGCTAATAAATGTTTCACAATTTCAATTTCTCCATAATAACAAGAAATCCAAAAAGTTGTTTGACCGTAATTATTTGGTTTATTAATATCAACTTTTCTATGATCATTAAATAATAATTTATAGTTTCAATTCTTCCACAATAACAAGCAGTATAAAAAGGTGTTACTTCATTAGTATTTGCTTTATTGATATCAACTCTTTTATCGTTTAATAATAACTTCAAAATTTCAATATTTCCATTGGAGCAAGCAACATAAAAAGGTGTTACTTCATTATTACTTGCTTGATTGACATCAATTCTTTGATCATTTAATAATAATTTCACAATTTCAATTTGCTCTTCTAAACAAGCGATATAAAGAGGTGTCCTGTCTTTCAGCTCTACTTTATTAACATCAACTCTTTCATCATTTAATAATAATTTCACTATTTCAACATGTCCATTTTCACAAGCAATATAAAATGGTGTTTTACCATCATTATCATTTGCTTTATTGACATCAACTTTTTCAACACTTAATAATAGTTTCACAATTTCAATATGTCCTTCATAACATGCAATATAAAAAGCTGTTCTTGAGTATCGATCTTGCCAGTTAATATTAATTGATGTCTTTTGAAATAAATGATAGCTTCTTCAACGTTTCCTTCTGAGCAAGCAATCCACAAATGTTCCTCCATGTATATTTCAATTTCTTTTTTTATGCTTTGAATTTCACTCAGTGTCGGACTTGCCCAAGAATAAGAAAAATCAGTTAACTGTGGCACTGTTCGTTAGCTTGTTTGATTTATTTGAAATGAAAATTTAAAAAATAAAAAAACCTTTAGTTATAACTCCTCCTTCCTCCGAAAGAAAAAAGACCAAAAAGATTTAAGTTTGTTAAAACACAATCCCTTTTAAACTTGATAATCAATCTTTTTTAAAAAACTGTAATTTAATAAGAAAAAAAAAAGAATGATTCATTAAAATTTTAAGAAAAAAACCGTTAAAAAAAAAAGAGCCACGAGGTCATGAAGCGATTACGAGAAGATGAGGCTGTCACTCCAACTCCAACTAGAAGAGATATGGATGAAAAGAACTACTTTGCAGCTTATTCAGACTATGCAATCCATGAGACGATGTTGAGGGATGAAGTGAGGACGAATGCTTATAGGTAATTCAGAGTTTTTTTTTTTTTAAATTCAATTTTTGATTTTGATTTTGTTAATATTGGCATATTGTAGAAATGGAATTCGTGCATTTAGAAAAGAAATCGAGAATAAAGTTGTGTTAGATGTAGGAGGTGGAACTGGAATCTTGAGTATTTTTGCTGCAAGAGAAGGAGGTGCAAGGAAAGGTAATTTTTATTTATTTATTTATTTTATTTTTTGATTTTTTGATAGAATCTTAAAAATTTCAATTTCAATTTATTGTGATTAGTATATTGTGTAGATGCAAGTGAGATGGCAGGGAGTGCAAAATTAATTATAGAGGCGAATAAATTTTCGAATGTAATCGAAGTTATTAAAGGAAAAATTGAAGAAATAGAACTCCCTGAAAAAGTTGATGTGATAATCAGTGAATGGATGGGATATTTTCTTTTATATGAATCAATGTTAGATTCTGTTTTATTTGCTAGAGATAAATGGTTAAAACCTGTAACTTCCTCTTTATTTTATTATTTTTTTTTACAAAAAAGCAAACAATATTTGATCAATTTATTTTCTTTTTCTTGATTTTTGTAAAAAAAAAGGATGGAATTATTCTTCCTTCTAAAGCAGAATTATATATTTCTCCAATTTGTTTTGAAGAATTTTATGACCAAAGAGTTTCATTTTGGAATGAAATTAAAAAATTATATGATGTTGATATGTCAATAGTTGTGTAAGTTTTACTTTTCTTTTTTTCGAATCAAAAAATAATTTTTTGAAAACCTTTTGCTAAATTTAGACCAATGGCAAGAAAAGAATTAAGTAGAGAAGTTCTTATAGATTTTATCCCACAAGAAGCTGTAATGTCAAATCCAGAAAAAATTTTTACTTTTGATATTAAAAATGGTTCCAAAGAAGATCTTGAAGTAAGATCAAATTTTTTTTATTTTTTTCTACTTCTTGAACTTTGATTTTAATTTGATAAATGGGAATTACTTTAGTTTTCAAGTGAATTTGAATGCAAATCAATTTTGTATGGTGAATTGCATGGATTTACTTGTTGGTTTAATGTTTTCTTTGGTGATGAAGTTGAATTATCTACATCTCCTGCAGAAGAGTAATTTTTTTTTTTTTTTTTTCCAATTAAATGAGAATTATTTTCAAAAAAAATATTCAAAATATATTCAAAATAAAAATAGACCAACTCATTGGAAACAAGTTTCATTTTTCTTAACAGAAAGTTTTTTAGTTCATCAAGATGATAAAATTAAAGGAAAGATATTTGTTAAAAAAAATCCTTTAAATAACAGATTTATAGACGTTGTTATCAACCACCAAACTCCTCAAACACAAGAATTAAGTCATTCATACTCAATTTCTGATTGTATTTCAAATGAAAAAGAAAAATCTTAAAAACAAAATCTTATTTATTTTTATGTGTAAAAAATAAACAAAGTCTATATGTCAATATTTGAATGTTTGATTTGAAGAGAAAATTTTCAAGATTATAATATCTGTCTATTCGGGACTCCAAACCCTTGCCAAATTATTTTCAAAATCTGTAATAGCTGTTAATTTGAAATTATAATACCAATCCAATAATTCCTTTTGTCTTCTTTCTAATCCTTTTTTATCAGATAAAAGTGACCTCAATAAGTCAGGAAGTGTTGTCCAATCTGAAATATAAATAAATGGTGCATTTGATTGTTTGAATGGTTCAAGTGATCCTTTACAAACTTTAGGTTTTTCAGATCCTTTTTGTAACTCTTCTTCTTCTACATCTTCTATAATTGGAATCGATCCTGTTTCACATGCTTCATACATTCGATAACATTCAATATTATGTCCTCTATTTCCAAAAACAAAAAAAAAAAAAAAAAAAAAAAAAAAAAATGATTTTTGGTCAAATTTTTTGTCAAATGAAAATCCAAAAAAAAAAAAACCTTGGAGAAAGAGTAAAAGAACTTTGAAGTAATTTTGCTTTGTATTCTTCAGGACCAATATAACCTTGAAAAGAACCACTCCATGCCTCAATTGTATGAACAAAACAATTAAATTCTGTTGAATTTCTAACTATATCTGCTAATAATTTTCTAGAAGGACTGGTATCAAGTGATACAATTAAATTACAATCATATTGTCTGTTTTTTTTTTGTTTTTTTTTTTGAAAAATGAACCAAAGATTCAAAAAAAAATTTTTTTTTTAAAAAAACCTCTTTAATACTGGAACAACTTCTCCTGGATGTGTTATCGGAAATACTTTTCTAACTCCAAGAGGAAAAAATTTAACAGTTTCAGAAAGTAAATTTTCATCATAATAACCTCTATATTTAATTGCTGCACTTGGAAATTCATTCACATCAAATTCACAATATTCATCTTTATGAACAACAATTCCATAATTTTTTGATCTTTCTCCAAGCTCAACCAAAGATTTCCATCTCTTATAAGTTGTAAGAGTAAAAAATATTGAAAATTCAGGAATTGATTTAGAAATCTAGAATTGGATTGAAATTATTAATAATTAAATTGAAAGTTGAAATCTAAATTTAAAGATTGGAAAAAATAAAAATCTAATTACTTCTTGTAGATCTGTTCTAGCATCATATAAAAACCGTAAAGGACGTTCTCTGGAGTAAGGTAATGTTGATAAAAAGTTTACCAAGAAATGAACTTGATCTCCACACATAAAGTGATAAATTTTAATAGTTATTGGTTCATTGAATTGATATTTGTATTGTAATGTTAATGCTTTGGCTTCATCAACAATTTCTTTTCCACCTAAAGATTCAAGTTCTTCCCATGACTTTCCTTTAATTCCAAGCTTTGTTTTATTTTTAATTTTTCATTAATTATTGATTAAATTTAATTCTATTGAACAGTAAACGAAGTTAAAACAAGAAGAAGAAGAAAAGTGAAAAAAAAAAACAAAAAAAAAAGGAAAAAAAAACCTGATAAGGAGGGAAGAAAGCACGGTGAGGAGTGAGAGGATTAATTTTATGTTTGGAGATTAGTGTAAGTGTATTGTAGAAATAATTTGGTTGAATATCTTCAATTTGAAAAATAACAGCATTTGGAAAATTTTTTTGAATTAACTTATTCCAACCAACCCAATAATGTAAAGCTTGAACCGAAATATCTTGTTCTTCTGGGATATCAATATGTTCTTTCATATACCTCCAAACCTCTTGTTCTTCTTTTTCAAATTCAATTCCAGGTCGAACAACACCACGAAGGATCTGATCTTTGAATGTTAATTTCTCAGATTCAAAAAGCTTTACAACAGAGAGTGGATGTCGGACAATATGAACAACTGGCCAAGGATGAACAGGTATTTTTTCTAACAAAAACCTTGATTCGTCTCTTGTTGCAAACTTCCAAGAAATTGCACCTGAATTTCTAAACAAATTATATCCAAAATCAATAGACTTTGATTTGAATTCTTGATGAAGATTTACAATTCCACTTTTTACTGTCCCAAGAATCAATCTTATAGTTTTTTTTGGAGCTGATTTTGTTACAGATTTAGAGGGAGGTGTAGTGGGGACTTTCGTTGGAGGAAATGTTGGAGGAGTTGTTGGTGGATTTGTTGGAGGATTTGTTGGTGGTAACGTTGGTGGTAATGTTGGAGCTTTTGTAGGAGCTTTAGTTGGAGATTTTGTTGGTGCTTTTACTGGAGGTTTATTTGGTGGTTTAATTGGTACTTTAGTTGGAGGATTTGTTGGAGAATTTGTCAGAAGAATTGTCGGAGCTTCAGTTGGAGGAGAAACTGTTCTTAAATTTATCAAATGGGATGGAGTATTTCTAACTTTCATTTGTTGCTCTATCACTGATCTCAATTCCATATCTTCAATATCATACAAAGTATTACCCTCATTGAATTTTTTATTTGAAACTCCTTGTGGCAAGACAAACTGTGATGCTTTCTCTTTCTTCCAAAGTTGATAATTTGACAGTGTGACATAGGTTAATCCTACTGAATAAATGATCAAGATAATAAAAAGGATCCTCGGAGCACGCATCTTAAACACAAAAATCTCTCCTCAATAGATCTCAGATAACTTTTGCAAAAGAGTTACAATACCAAAGAAAGAATCAACAAATAAGATAAATAGAATCCTAAACATTCAAGAGAAAATTTGTTTTTTTATTTATTAGTTTATTCATCATTATTCTCTTTCTTTATACTCAAAAACATTAGTAATTAAGAGTGAATCATGAGGTTATTATAAAGAAAAATGGGAATTAAATAGAAAGAAAAATAAAAAAAAGAGATATTGAAATAAAATTCAAACCTTGAAGAAGAGGAATCAAGTGAAATTGAGTTGAAGTTGCTTGAAGAAGAGTAGTATTGTATTGAATTGAAAGTTGAAAGAGGTTTAAACGGTTTTATAATTAAAAGAGGTGAAATTATAATTTTTTTTGACAAAAAGGGAAAATGTCAGTTTGACAGAGTGCTTTTTTTTTTGATTGAAAAGATTCAAAAATCTTCTTTCTTTATTTTCTTCTTCTTCTTCTTTGATCTTATTCTTTAATTCATCTTATTCTTTTGCAATAATTTGATTTCATTTTCTTTTCTTTTCTTTTCTTTTCTTTTCTTTTACTTTCTTTTATTTTTTAATTTTTCTTCTCTTTTCTTTTTTATTTTTCTTTGACTTTTTTTTTTACTTTCCAATAGCTTGATTTCATTTTTCATTTTTCTTTTATATTTCTATGACTTTTTCTTTACTTTTCATAGCTTGATTTCATTTTTCATTTTTCTTTAATTTTCTTTTTCTTTTCTTTTTAAAAAATTTTTTCTTTTTTTTTAGCACAATTTTGATTGTTGTTTGATTGTTTTGACGCTGTCTAACTGATTAAATTGATCATGATTGTTGTTAATTTTATAAAAAAAGTGGTTAATTATTCAAATCAAAATAAATTTTAAAAAAGGATTGTTTTTACAATACAATTTTATTTATGGGTTTACTTTACAAGAGAGAAAAAAAGACAAAATTGAAAAAATAAAAGAGTGAATCATTTGGCTGTTCGTTTTGATGATTGCCTTGTTGTTCTTTGTTGAGTTGATTCAGTTTGAGCTTTGAAAGCACGAGTTAACCTTCTAGATTGAACAGGTTCTTCTTCAACTTCTTCATCACTTTCTTCCTCTTCAACTTCCTCTTCTTCTTCTTTTTGAACGACTTTTGATGTTGTTGTTTTCTTATTATTTTTTGATTTTGATTTGATTGGTTCTTTTTCAATTTTCTCTTCTTTGATTGGTTCTTCTTGAATCTTTTTCATATTTCTTCTTGTTGATTTTTCAATTTCTGGTTGAGTTTCAATGGTTCTTCTAGTTGCTCTCTTTGTTTCTTCAACTTCAACTTCAACAGCTTCTTCATTTTCATTTACTTTTGATTTTCGGGTTGATTTCTTTTCTGTTGATTCAATTGGAACTTGAGCTGATGCTGGTTTTCTTCCTCTAGTTTTGGGTTTAACATCTTCTTCTTTCTCTTCCTTTTCTTCCTCAGATTGAACCTCAACTTTTGATTCTTCTACAACTTTTGGTTTTCTACCTCTTGTTTTCTTTACTGGTTCTTGAACAGTTTCCTTTTCAATTTCAGTTTTAGTATCTTTTGATGCTGGTTTTCTTCCTCTTAAAGATCTTGGTTGAGTCTCTGATCCAATTTCTTCTTCTTCTTTTTCTTCAACTTTTTTACTTTCTTTCTTGTTTCGAATTGGTTTTGATTCTACTTCATCAACTTCCATTTCTTCTGATTCTTGTTTTCTACCTCTTCGAGATCTCATTGGTTTTGATTCTTCAATCTCATCTCCTTTCAATTTTTTTCTTGAAACTTCTTCATCTTCTTTTTCTTCGTTTCCTCTTCTTCTTTTCTTTAATTCTTTGGGTTCTTCATCTTTTTTGATTTCTTCTTCTTTTGAGGGTTCTTGAATCTTCTTTGGCCTTCCTCGTTTGGAAACTTGTTTTGGGGGTTCTTCTACTTTTTCTTCAACTTTTTCTTCTTCTTTTTCTTTTTCTTCTTCTTCTTCTTTTTCTTCATCTTGTTCTTTTTGAAGTAATTTTGATACATCTAAGGTCTTTCTTGGTCTTCCTCGTCTTTTTGGTTGATCATTTTCAGAAATTGCTTGAATTGGTTCAGGAGATTTTGGGGCTGGTTTTCTTCCTCTTGTTTTTTTCTCTACAACTTCTTCAACAGTTTCAGGGATAATTTCTTTTATACACTCAGTATCAATTTTTGGGATAAAATTAATTTGAGTTTCTGCTTCTGGAACAATTTTTTTCTTTCTTCCTCTTCCTTTCTTTTGTTGAGTTATTGGTTCTGGAGGAACCTCAATTGGTTTTTCTTCTTCATTATTTTCTTCAATTTCCTTTTCAGCATCAGCTTCAGTTTCTGTTAATTTTTCGGAATTTTCAATAGAATCTTTGATTGAGACTTCATTGTCTTCAGCTTTTTCTTCTTCCTCTTCCTCTTTTTCTTCTTCTTCTTCCTTTCCCTCTTCTTCAATTTTTTCTTCTTCAACTTTTTCTTCTATTTCTTCGTCTTTGTTTACTTCCATTCTTTCAGGTTCTTCTGATTCAATCATCTCAGTTTCTGTCATTGATTCTAATGGTTCAACAAAAAGAGGTTCACTTTCATCTAAATTCATTCTAACTCTCTTACTAGAAGATTCTAAGTTATGGGATTGTCTTCTTTTAAGATTTTGGATTGGAGTGAAAATTGATTCATTTGAGGAATCTTTATTAAGCTTTTATTTCAAAAAAAAGAAAGAAATGAATTAGTTAGTTAGTTTTTCAATTGAACTATCAAAAAAAAAAAAGTTACCTCATTAAGTGTAGGATGATTCAAATCTGATTCTCTTTCAGTATTGTCAAATGAAGAGTCTTGTGAAGATGGAATAATTTGATTTTGATCTTCTTCTTCTTCATCACTTGATTCTTCTTCAATTGCTTTTTTTAATTCAAGATTTAATTCCATTGGTTCATCTTTTTGGTCTCTTCCATTTAAAATTTTGTGAATAAATTCATTTTCTGCAGCAGGTGGAGTATTTGCAAAATTAATGAAATCACTGGATGACATTCGTGAAGGTCTAAAAGGAATTGAAAATAATCCAATTGATCGTCTTCCATTTGAATTTGAATCTTTAGAAGCTGATGAAGTTTGAATCATTTTGGTGATAGTTGAAGATTTACTTGATAAAAGTTGTTTTGGAGTTTCAGCTAAAATTCTAACAGGAGTTTTAATTTGGGCTTCATCTAAAGTTGAAGATTGATCAATAGTTGTAACTGGAGTTTGAGAAGGAGTTTTAGAAGGGGTTTTAACTGGAGTTTGACTTGTTTTTGATTGATCATTGGTTTGAATTGGTGTTTTAGATGGAGTTTTATCTAAAGTTTTTATTTCAGTTTCATCTAAAGTTTGAATTGGGGTTTTAGATTGATCAATAGTTGTAATGGGGGTCTGAGAAGGAGTTTTAACTGGAGTTTTAGTAGGAGTTTTAGTTGGAGTTTTAGTTTTTGTTTGATGATCGGCCGTAATTGAAGTTTGAGAGGGAGTTTTGACTGGAGTTTTGGTTTGGTTTTCATCGAAAGTTTGAATTGATTCTTTGGAAGGAGTTTGAGAAGGGGTTTTGATTGGAGTCTTAGTAGGGGTCTTAGAGGGAGTTTTGGTTGGGGTTTGAATAGGAGTTTTGGAGGGAGTTTGAGTTTGAGATCTAATTGGTATTTTACTACCCGGAGTTTTGGTGGGGTTTAGAATGGTAGATTCTATGAGAGCACGGGTTGGTGTATTGCTTGGAAGAGTAGTTGAGGTATGTTTGAAGACACGAACAGGAATTTTGCTAAATGATTTTCTAGCAGTTTTGTTAAGAGTAGTGGGAGATTTGAGGGGAGATTTAGAAGGTGTTTTGTTCGGTGTTTTGATGGGGGATTTGGAGGGAGTTTTAGTTGGGGTTTGAATAGGGGTTTGAGATTTTTTGGGAGTAGAATTAGATGGAGTTTTAGTTGGAGTTTTAGTTGGAGTTTTAGTTGGAGTTTTAGCCAAAGAATTTCTTGATTCATGAGTTAAAAGTTTGGTTGGGGTTTGAATAGGAGATTTGAATAATGTTCTAAAATCTTGTTTATAATCACTGGTTGGAATTTCAACAATAACTCTTGTACAAGGTTCAACAATTGGAGAAATAGATAATTGATCAGGGGATTGTTTTGATTCTTGATTTTCAACTTCTTTTGTTTCATTTTCTACACATTCATTTGATTTGACAATCTCTTCTTCTGTTTCAATCTCGTCTCTATTTTCGAGTTCTTCTGATACATCATGACCATCTTCATCGTCGTCTTCAGAGTTTTCAACTTCTTCTTCAACATCTTTCATTTGAATTACATTTTCGGAATCTGAAATTTTTTCAAGATCTTGGTTAACATTTTCATGAACTTCTTCCTCATTACTCTCTTCTTTTTCTTCTTCTTCTTCTTCATCTTTGTTGGTATTTTCATCTTCAACGACTTCTGTCTTTTGTTTTGCATCTTCAGAAACCTCTTCAACATCCATTTCATCTTGCTTTTCTATTTTCTCATCAGGAATTGATTTCTCAGCTTTCATTTCTTCAGTCGGTTTTTCATCAGTATTGGAATCATTTTCCTCAATAACAATAGGTAAAGAATCAGGAACTAATGATCTACGTTTCAAGATTGATTTTGGAACAATATTGATAAGATCTTTTCGTGCCATATCTGCAAGGAAAGCAAAAGCGTCAGGTTTAGGACTTGAATTTACAGTTGAATAAATTTGTTGTTGAATATCTTTCATTGTTGGTGTTTTAGCCTAATGAATGATTAATGAGAAATCAGTATTTTTTCTTTTAAAAAAAACAAAAAAGAAAAAGAAAAAAATTAAATCTAACCGAAGGAGAAGTAAAAGGTTCGTCAATTGGTTCAACTCTAATAAAGTTAGAACTTGGTTTAGTAGCAGATTTTGAACCTAAGTGAGTATAAACTTTTGTGAGTGGATTAAATGTACAAAAGCTTTTTCTCTTTTCGATTTTATGATCAGTTGTTTGTCTCATTGGAGTAAACGATTTTCTTCTTGGAACTTTTGAAGCTGTTAAACTTTGAGCTTTAGGAGGAGTTGTTTCTTTATCAACTGAAAAATCAAATTTGATAATTGGGGTCACCATCATTGGTTTTTGTCCTTTCCTAACTGGAGTTGAAGGAGGAAGATCTTTGTCAATTAAACAAGGGCGAAGTTCAGGACCAAAAGTAACTCTTCTTGTTCTTCTTGATTCTTCTTTATCTTCTTCTTCAATATCTTCCTTTTGATCTTCTGTTTCCATTTGATCACTTTCTTGGTTTTGATTGCATTCTTGAATCTTTTCATCTACTTCTTTGGTTTGATTTTCTTCTAATTGAACTTGTTCTTTTTCTATTTCTTCTTGTTCTTCTTTTTCAACATGTTCATTAATTTCATTTTCTTCTATTTCTTTCATTTCCTCAACTTCTTCATCTTCTTCATCTTCATCCTCAACATCTTTTGATTCTTTGGTGTCAACTTCTTCTTCAGCAACAAGATCTTCTTTTAATTCTTCAATTTCTGGATCTCTTTCAAATGTTTCACCATCTTCTTGTTCAAATTCTTCATCAGTAATTGGGGGAAATGATGAACTAATTTCAAAACTCTCTCGTCTCTTTTTATTCTCAATGATAGGAATATCTGTAACTTCAATTTTTCCTTTCTTCTCTTTTTTAGCACTATTGCGCTCATCAGCAAGATCATTGTTAAGGTTTTTTAAACTTGTAAAATCAATTTTCTTTGTTGATTCTTGAGAAAGTGGCTTTGTCTTTGTTTCTTCAAAAGTCAATTTAGTTGGAGTGAAAGATAAAGATTCATTTGAGGAATCAAAGTCAATTTTCTTTCCTTTCTTTCCAGTGGTCAAGGGTTTTGTAGCAGAGTGGAGTACATTAGATGTTGGGCTGCTTGGTCTTTGAATATTTTCTAAATCCTCTTCACTTTTTCTTGAACTTTTGATTGATTTAGCTTTTTTATGACTGCTTTTGATTTGTGACATAGAATTTGTGGTTAGTTCTGCAAAAGGTGATCTTGGTTCCTATTATTATTTTTTTCATTGTTATTTCATAAAAGTATTTAAATTTAAATAAGAAAAAGAAAAAACCTTTTGTGCAGGATATTCAAAATATAATGTTCTTCCAAGAATGGTTATAACATCTTTGTGTTTAAGAACCACATTCTTTACAGATTCTCCATTCACTTGGGTTCCATTTTCACTTAAATCTTTCAAAATTGCCTTTTATTAAAACAAAAGAAAATGAGTTAAATGAGTTGAAATGAAGAAAATAAATAAGTCTTACATTGCCTTTTTCATCAATGGAAATTATGGCATGTTGCTCAGAGACTTGTGGAAGTTGGATTCGAATATCATTCTCAATATGTCTGTTTTTATGAATTTTTTTAAATATATTAGAGAAACATGAAATAGAAATTGAAATTGAAATTAAAATAAAATTGAAAAGAGAATTGAATTTCAATACCTTCCAAAGGTGAATTCCTTCTTCTCAATAGGCAAATCCAGAGTTTCTCCAGTTTTCTTACTCAGAACACGGATAAGACCGTACGTTGTCATTGTTAGAAATTACAATAAAATTCAAATAACAATTATAAAATAACAAAAATAAAATGATAACTTTTAAAATTACAAGTTTTTCAAATTTTAACTGAAAAAAAAAAAAAAAAAAAAAAAATTGAAATTTTAAATTTGTCAGTGATTTTGTTTTTTTAAAAAACAAAAATAAGAAATAAATATAAATAAGAAATTGTTTAAAAAGAATTATATAAAATTGTTGAGTGTTAGTTATTATAGTGGTGAGAGAGTAGAGAGTAGAGTTAGGTTTGTTTGAAAAATTTGAAAATTTAAAAATTTGAAATTTGAAAAAAAAAAAAAAAAATAACCGTCAAAATTTAAAAAATTTAAAAAAAAAACCGTTAAATAACTGTCAAGAAATTTACAAAAGATGATATTACTATTCTAAAACTCTTCAAAATACAATACTTTGAAACATTTTCGAGTTATTGTATTTGAAATTTATAGTTGTGAAATTTGAATAATTGACTTTCTTTTTCTTTCTTTTGTATTGAGATTTGGAATTACAACTCGAATTAATTGTAATTGTATTTTTATGAGTTTATTTCTGTTCACGATTTTAGTTGAAGATGTCTTTTAGTTCTTCAAAAAATCTCAATAAAACAAGTAGTTGAAGTGATTAAAAGTATTGAATGTGGAGTATTGATGATTGAAGGAGATAAAGGATTTTTAAAGACAAGATATTCTTCTCCAACAAAATCAAAACAACTTGATAATCGAAAGAAATCTTTCAAAA
>Ga0209960_1002527_pt1 | contig 17960 bp, 28 predicted proteins | sample ThiBiot_500_plan_2_FD_183947 | JGI IMG/M metagenome (GOLD analysis project Ga0209960, IMG submission 183947) | Wastewater bioreactor microbial communities from Cape Town, South Africa - Thiocy_expt_500_plan (SPAdes) | ecosystem: Engineered > Bioreactor > Thiocyanate-remediating >...
TTCAAAAAAAAAAAAAAAAGAAATCTAAAATGAAAAAAAACAAATAAAAAAATTAGATAATAAAATATGGCTCAAAGAATATTTTGAAGATGCCATTTGGCCTTTTGTTGTTCGAACTCTTTCTCAATGTGAACCATTACCAGAAGAAAAATCAAATATTGTTCAAAGAACAACTGATAAAGATATTTTTGTAACTGATGGATCATATTCTAAAGATGTTGTATGTAAAGAAATTTGGAACAAAATTATTGATTTCACAAAAGAAGAAGTTGATGAAATCAATTAAATAAAGTTGTATTATCAGTTTTTTCGGTTTTTCTAATTTCTTTCTTTTTTTAAAAAAATTCATAGTGTCCATTTCGTTTGTAAAACCATATTTTTGTAAAAACCATAAATAATATGAAATGAAAGTGTGTAAAAGAACAAATGCTCAAAGGACAAAATTTCTCTTTAATCAATTGTTCGAACAAAAAATGAGTGATTTAACAAAATTGTTGCAGAAGGTCTACGATCTTGGTTAACATTTAAACATGATGAAATAATTTCCAATAATTTTGGATTGATACCATCTCGAAGATTTGGTAATAGAGAAGAAGGAGAGGTAATAGAAAGGGTTGCAATTCGATACATAACAGCATATGGATTGTCTCCAACTTCTACAAATGGAGGTTTACCATTCCACATTTCTACGATCACTGCACCAACCTAAAAAAAAATTATCAATTATTAATTCATTGAAATAAAATAAAATAAAATAAAATAAAATAAAATGGTACACTCCAAATATCACTTTTCCTTCCATAACCTTCTGATTTAATAACTTCTGGTGCCATAAAAGATGGAGTACCTCTGACCGAAGAGAATTCACCAGGAAGGGTACAAATTTGTTTTAATTTACAACTTCCTCCGAAATCACCTAGTTTAACTATTCCTCCAATTGTAATAAAAATATTTGCTCCTAAAGGAAAAAAAAGAATTTTAGAAAATTAAATTAAAGGTTAAAAGTGAAATAAATAAAATTAACAAAAAAAACCTTTAATATCACGATGTAAAATTCCATTTTGATGAAGGTATTCTAAACCTAATAAAATTTGATGCAAATATCTTTGAATTACAGGTTCAGGAAATGGTCCAAATTTTGAAAGAAGGGAAGAAATTGATCCTCCTGATACACATTCAAGAAATATATTTAAATGATTCTCTTCAAGATCACAATTATAATATCGAACAATATTTGGATGATTAAGTTGTTTCATTGTTTGAATTTCATTATAAATTCCATTAATATAATCTTCTTGTTCTTTTGATGAGTTTTTAAGGAGATGAACCTGTATTATTATTATAATTATTAATTAATTGATAAAAAATAAAATAAAAATAAAAATAAATACTTGTTTTACAGCAAAAATTGATCCTGTTTTGAGATCAAAGCAAGTATAACATGTAGAAAAGGCACCTGAACCCAAAATGTCTCCTTTCTTCCAATGTGTTCCATGAATGTATGGCGAACTTGTCTAATTTGATTTGATTATTTTTCATTTTTTTTTTTTTTTTTTTTTTTTTTTTTTTGAAATTAACAAAGAATCAAACAATCAAAAAATACCTCTTTAATTGTATCCAAAGTTAATTTTGGTTTCAAACTTTGAGATCCAAAAAATTCTGAAGGGTTAGTTAATGTTTGATGAATTCCTACATTCATTTCATCTTCATCTGAATCAGTGAATAATAATCGATTAGTTCCTGCAAATATCTCATTCAAATTAGGTTCTTCTTCTTCCTCTTCTTTTTTTACAATATCATCACTTTTTAATTCTTCTTTTTTTTCATCTAAAAATTTGGAAAAAGTTGAAGGTTTATTCGAACATCCTAGTTGATCATATTCTTGTAATGCATTGAGATAATCAAGTCTTTTTTCAATTTCAAGACGAAGTTTCGGTTGTAATTTTCCTAAGAAACATTCCAATTTTTCCTTTCCAAAAGTTGTTGAAGTTAAGACACGACAACTACATATTTCATAATTTAAATTTTTTTTTTTTCAAATTATAAATTAATTTTACCCTAGAATCATGACTTGTAATGCTGTACTACGAACTTTTAAATGAGAATGAACTAACGCCTTTTCGATAAATTGTGATAAAGAATCTTCCGCAATTGTATCCATTTTTTGGAGAACGCTTGGAAATTCTGCTAAACAAACAATACCCAACTGAATATGATTTTAATATTTAGGTGTTGTTTTTTTTGAAAGGGAAAATAAATAATACATCTAAACGACCAAGCCACCATCTCCATGTAGTTGAATGAGTTCCATCAAGGAAACATTTTAACAAGAATTTTGAATCAAATAATGGTTCTTTCAAAACTTCGAGCACCTGAAAAAAGATCTTCAAAAAAAAAAGAAAAGAAAAGAAAGAAAAATGAGAAGTTAAAAATTACCAAGTCAACGGATTTTGTGGATGTTCTCTTATTTGCATCACAACAACGAGTAATTATACAACTAATAATCATAGAAATTGTGTTTTGAAAACGAGTCTAAATGAGAAATATGGAAATTAGTTCGCTTTTTTTTATCAAAGAAAGAAATAAAAAGAAATAAAAAGTGACTTGGCTTGAAGCATTTTGAATTGGAAAAACATGAAAAACAACAACTCTAAAAAGATCTAAAGCAGCAACATAAACTCCTAAAACTGGATCTTCGATACATGTTTTGAGAATTGAAGATAAAACATCATGTAATAAAGTAGTATTACTATTTTTATATCAAAATTTTAACCAGGTTCTTAGAGAAAAAAATAAAAAATAGAAAAGAAAAAATCGAAAAGAAAAATAAGTAGAGAATCAAACCATTCAGCAAAATATTTATCATAAGAAGTTGGAGATAACATCATTTCAAGTTTTCTTAAAGCACTTTCTCTTTTACTCCATTGAGTTGAAAAGAGACATTCAATTAAGTTTGGGTCTAAGATATTAATCCATTGTTTTGTCTTCTCTGTTAAAGCAGAGGTAAGTGGTTCTGCATGAGGTAAAGGTCTTGTATGAATCTGATTGTCTTCTAATCTAGGAATATCAATAATTGGTGTATCAAAAGGTCCAGGTAATTTAGCTATAAATTTCAAGTTAATATATGAGTGAAATAGGAGATAAAAAAAGAAGAAAACAAAAGAAATTTACAATTCACAAATGTTTCCCAATCTGCACGACATAATGGACAGTAAACTTTCTCTCTTAATCGCCTTTTCTCGTTCGCCCAAATATCCATACAATGTCTATGAAGTCGATTTCCACATCCATGTCTACACCAAGTGAGAGGTTCATGATTTTTACCAAGATCAAGTAAACAAATTGGACATGTATCTTCATGACCAACTTTAGGTCCTTCTGGTATATATGTATGATCTTTTTTTCCTTTTGTATGAACGTTTGAAGGCTATATATGATTTATTTATTTATTTATTTATTTATTTATATTTGAATTTTTTGGATCTAAACCAAATTAAAAAAAAAAAATACGTTTAAGTTTGGAACTCTTCTCAATAGTGTATCAACTTCATATTCCTTTAAATTTGTGGTTCTTAAAATTGGATCTTTTCGATCAACTTTAAATACTCTGAGCATTACAAACTATTTTATTAAAACTTTAGTTTTTGTTGTTTCTTTTTTTTTAAAAAAAAAATTACCAATAAATGAACACAAATTTCTCGACCACAACTACAAGTCTATTTTCATAAGAAAGTTTTGTAAGAAAAGAGAAAAAAAATTTTTTTTAAAAAAATGTTACTTGAGGTCCTAATAAAACACGATATTTTTTATACAAAACTTCACTACAAACAACAAATGCCTTTGGTCCATTCCTTCTCAAAAGGTAAAGTCGACCATGAAGAGCTAATTTTGATTGATATTTATTTATTTCTCAAGGTCAATAAAGTAACTTACCTTTTTCCACTCTTCTTTCAAATAAATTTAAAATAGCTTCATTTTGATTCTGAGGAATTGATATTTGCTTTGATGGTAATACATATTCTCTTGGTTTCATTTTCACTTCTTTTTGTTTTGGTATCTCTTCATATCTCTTCATATCTGTTATATTTACTTTTCCTTGATTCTCTTCCAATTCTCTTTGAGATTTCTTTTGAACAGCTTCTTTTTTGATTTCCTTTTGATCAAATGCTTGCTTAAAAACTGCATTCGAAGTTCCATTAAATAAATTAAAAGCAATATTCATAGGTTCAGAGTTCAATGGGGATGAAAATGATTCATCAGATGAGGATTGTGAATAATTCTCTCCTTCTGAATCTCTTCTCGCTTTCTTTTTTTGATACTTTCGAAGCTAAATTCATTTTTTAAAATTTCAAACTTGTGAAATAAATTTTCAATAAAAATAAATATACCATTTTCTTTGCGCTTTTAATTTTCTCATCTCTATTTCCTGGATCAATTTGACATAAGATATTCATATTAGTCTGAGATTTCTTGTTTTCTTGGTTCATCTTACAAGCATTCCCTTTTCCCTTCTCCAATACCAAAAATCTAACGGTTTTCTCTCCTTTTTACTCTCCAAAGCACAAAGAGCTGCTATAAACAACTCCAAGCCACACTATATCTATTCACTTTCTATCCAATACTCTGTGTCTACTACAATACTTATAATCTATTGACTTTATTTGAATTATTAATTATAAGGAAGAATAAGAATCAAATATGCAAAGAATTTTATAATTTTTATAATTCTTTTTTCATTTTTGAATTTTATTTCCAATTAATTATTATTTAATGAACAAAAAATCGATTCTAATCAAATTAAAATTGAGTTGTGATTGATGAAGAATAGAAATCTATTAGATTTTGAATGAATCTAAATGAATCTGAATGAGTTCTTATTGATTTAATGTCTAAGTACTTATTAATACGAGGGAGATGAACTGATTTTTTTTTTTTTTTTTTGAGATTTCACTTCTCCTCCTTTTTCTTTTGTTTATTTATTCAAAAGGTGGAAAATGTATTTTTCAAAATTCAAACAAACTTCAATTCTTAAACTCTATTCTCAAAGATCTTTTTGTATTTTGTTTTGTATTTTTTGTATCTTTAGAGCTCTCTATTTACAAGTAATGAACTAATTGATTTGTGATCTCTTGGAAGTAAGGTCTTTGACTAGGATTTTGATGCCAACAAACTTGCATTAAGTCCACTAATGCGACTGTTGCTTGATTGTCTTTGATAATATCAGAAATTGGTGGCTATGTTTAAAGATGAAAAGAAATTATTGATTTTGAAAAAATATAAAAAGTTGGAAAGAATTGAAATAAATATAAACCCTATTTCCATTCAAAACTTCTGATTGAATTTTAACATCTGGTAAATCAGGCCAAACAATTTTTCGTGTTAACATTTCCCAAATAATAATTCCAAGAGAATAGACATCAGATTTTTTGTTCTATTAAAATTTAAAGGTTGATTATTATTATTATTCAACAAAATTTGAATTTTCTTACTTGAACTGGATTTGAATTTGTATTTTCGATTTGAGAAAATATTTCAGGAGCAGCATATCTTGGTGAAAGTCCAACTTGATTTCTTACTTGCTTGGAGTTTTTCACTGCATATGATGAATCTGCTGCTCTTGCTAATCCAAAATCACAAATAACTCCTAATGGATGATTGGTTTTAGGGTCAAAATAAAAGGGAAAAAAAAAAGAAGAGAAAACCTTTGATAACATATTTACCAGGAGATATTTGAATTTGATCAATTAATACATTGGAACTTTTTAAATCATTGTGAGTAATTCCAATTTCTTGAATTGAAGCCATTCCTGATGCAATATCACTATTTTGAAAAAAATGTTATTTCATAACAATTAATTTTTTTCTCTTTTGAAAAAAAAATTACTTTGTAAGTTTGAGTGCAAGTAAAGAAGGTAAATCTTCAGTTGGATGATGAATGAAATGATATAAATCAAGATTATAACGTTTTGTAACAATGTAATATTCTGGTTCAAGAACATATCCAATCAATTTTATTACATTTACATGAAATGAACAAGACCTATTTATTGATTTTTTTAGGCTTCAAAGAAAAGTAATAATATAAAAAAAAAAAATAACGAACCACATCAAAGAAACTTCTTGTAAAAACTTTTCTTTGTTTTCTTCATCACTTAGTGTACTTAATCTTAAAACTTCTTTCAATACAATTTGATTAGTTTGGTTTTGTGTAATCAGCTCAGGATCAAGCAGAACACCATTAAAAATATGACCACTTCCTCCTGATGCAAGTTTTTCCTCTTTTCTAACTTGATTTGGATATTGAAGTAGTAAAAATCCTGGAACTGACACTCCTGTTTGTTTTGTTAGTTAATGGAAAGAAACAAGGGAGAAAAAAGAAAACCATGTATTGTATTCATAACTGTTAAATCAGCCGCTGCCATTGTTGTTAAGTGTTTCTTTAAACTAGTTTCCATTCTTATTCCACCTTCCGATTTATGGTCAATCGTTAAGTGCTGTTTTGAGCTCGTTTCCATTCTAATTTCAGCCTCTAATTTGTGACTAGGTTTATTATTTTGATATCTTCGATACAAAAGGAATCCAATTATCAATAGGATTAAAAGTAAAACTAAAAGTCCAATAACGATTCCAGCAATCATCCCAGCTATTTTAGAAAAAAAGAAAGATAAAGTTTTTTTTCAAAAAGAACAAAAGATAGAAAAACCTGAAGAAGGTTTAGTTTGGTCATCAGGTTTGTTTTGATCACCAGTAGCTATTTAAAAAATCCATTGGGGTTTTTGTTATTGAAAAAGGAAAAATAAAATAAAATAAAATCAAATAAAAGAAAATAAAAGAAAATAAAAGAAAATAAAAGAAAATAAAATAAAGACAAAAAAAAAAAAGAAAGAAAGAAAGAAAGAAAGAAAAGAAAATACCAGAGAGAGTGGTGATTTGAATGGATGTACCAAATGGTTCTTTAATTCCATTTTTTGATGAATAAACTGTAATTGTATATCTACAATAAATTTGCCACTTAAAAAATATGGAAAAAAAAGAAAAGAAAACAAAAGAAAAGAAAAGAAAATAAACTGAGTTGTGGGTTGAAGTGAAGTAATATTAAAACTTGTTCCAGTTTGGGTTGTGAATTCTGTTTCACTTCGTTTGGTCCTAAAATAAGTTTCAAATTGAAATTTAATTAATCCAAAATATCAATCATAAAATAAAGAAAAATAACATTGATTGAACAATAATTGAATAACTTGTTGCCAATGAAACACTATTCCATGATAAATAAACCCATGTTGAACCTATACTAGCTTGCAAATTTGATGGTGCTATTTTATTGATTTTATTTTCATTTACCTTTAATTTCTTTTGATTTTAATATTCAAAATTCAATTATACCAGATATTGGTGTTTGAAATTGAATTGTTTTTCCAATTGTCTCAAATCCTCCTGAATTTCCTGAATAAATTCGAATAATATAATCTGTTCCTTCTGTTAACTTGTTTTTTTTTTCAAATTTTACAATTCTCAAATGAAAAAACTCCAAAAAAAAAAAAAAAAAAAAAAAAAAAAAAAAAAAAAGAATACACTATTCATTGTAACTTGGTTTGTTTCCACATCCAATCCCTCTCCATCATTAATTGGAATTAACATTTCCTGAATTACCAGATAAACACGATAATTAATTGCTCTTGTTGGTTTCTCCCATAAAATTATGGCCGAATTCGGTTTTACAATCACTTGAACTTTTGATACTTGATCAGGTACTATTATTATTTTATTTATTCTGAATTCGAATAGAGTGAAGAAAAAAAAGTCAACATTGAACACAAGGTGATTGTATTTCATCAAATTCACCAATTGTACCATTTGTATCCGAGCAATTTCGAATTGGTGAACCTCCATATCCTTCTTCACAAGATCCCCCTAAAATAAATAAATCAATAATTAAAAAAAGAAAAGAAAAGAAGGAATACCAGTTCTTTCCCCAGATCTAGTTGGTGGCCAATACGCATTTCCTTCAATTATTGAAAGGCATTGAACCCCTAGTATTATTTCATTCAAAAAGTGAAGGAAAACAAAAGAAAAATGAAAATGAAAAATAATAAATAAAAACGGACAATCAATTGAAAGTGTTGCACTCCTTCCTTCACTTAAATCAAATCCATTTTCATTTCCTGAATAAATTGTGAAAATATATTTGACTGATTGAACAAGATTATAAACAATTGTTGAATTGATATTTCCAAAATCATTTGAAAAAATTAAAGTTCCATCGCTATCTGTTTGAATGAGTTTGTATCGAGTCGCACCTTCACTTAATTGCCAACTCATTTCAAGTGTAGTCAAATTAATTCTTATTGATTGAAGAAATGCTGGTGCTATTTTATTTGGGTGTTATGATTTAGTGAATGTGAATTGAAATTGAGAAAAGGAAGAAAGAAAAAGAATGAAAAAGAAATGGATTATACGAGCAGGAAAAGTTGTAAAATTAAAACTAGTTCCAATAGTTTCAGGATTTGCAAATATTCGAATTGTATAATTTTGATTTGAAAGTAGATCATTTATTGTTGTCCTCAATTTTATTTCACCTTCGCCCAAATTAATTTGGCTAACTTGAAGTGATTTTGAGAATATTAAACTTTGACTAATTGTTTTATTAAATGTTATTTGTATCTTATTGTTCAAAAAAAAAATTACTTTTGATCAAAAAACTTTGCAGAATAACTTGTCGCTCCTGAACTTGGAGTCATTAAAAATGTTATTGAATTATAATTTAATTGTTCGATTACAATTCCTGAAACAGCTGTTTATTTCAATTTCTTGAGTTTTTAGATTGCAATTTAAAGAATCAAAATGGAAAAGAGAAAAAGAGAAAGAAAAATATACGAGGAGGATAAGTAGTTGAGGTAACATCTTTAAAATATGATGACGGACTGAATGAAACTTGAGTAAATAATCTCATTTTGTATAAAGTATTTGAGTTCAAATTTGTGAAAGTGTAACTTGTTCTTGTTAATTCAATTGTCTCATTCGATGTCTTGTTTATTTTTGATTGAAATTAATGAAAGAAAAGAAAGAGGGAAAAGAAAAAATCAAAGAAAAAATCAAAGAAAAAAACCAAATTTCCAAAGGAATCAATAATTCCAACAAGATAGCTTGTTGCATCTGGACTTGGATTCCATGATATTAAGATTGAATCAGATGTTTTCAATCTAACATTTGGAGTTGAAACACTAATCGTATTTCCATCTATTCATTGTTTATCGTTTTAGTAATCATTTGACCAAAAAATAGTTGAGAAAGAAGTCAATTTAATCAAAACCTTTCTCAGTACAAGAAAATCCATCTCCATAATAACCACCTTTACATTGACAACTAAAACTTCCCAGAGTATTTGTACAAATTGCAAACAAATGACAATTATCAATTCCCAAAATACATTCATTAATATCTAATTTTTATAAAACTTGATATAATTTTGAGTCTGATAAATGAATCATAAAATTAAAAATAATAAAAGCGAAGAAAATACCAAGACAACCAACACCGCCATAACCAGCCGGACAATCACATGTAAAAGCTGTTGCTCCTGTTGAAATACATGTTCCATCTCCACATGGATTTCCACTCAAACATCCATCTATTTTGTTATTTTTATTGAAATCAAAATATTATTTTCAATCTTTTTTTTTGAAAATAAAGAAACCTTGAATATTCAATATGAACCCATACAAATGTCCATCATCAAAACTGTATCCATCATTTATCCATAATTTCCATTTTCCATTTGGATATTTACCTCTAAAACTTGAAAATGGTTCCTCTGGTCTTAAAGGACTAACAACACCATCTTGTGAAAATGAATAGGTTGAAACTAAATTTGAAGTTGAATCTGTAAAAAGTGTTCCGTTGAATACATTATCATATGAAGATCCTCTTTGATTACTAAGAGTAATATAACTCCCATCTGGTCCATATAATCTAATTATTAAGTCAGCATTCCAAGTATGAGTTACCCAAATCTGTAAAGTGATGGTTGTATATGAAGAAAGTGGTGCATTTAATCCTATAACACCAATCGAACTTTCAATTGTTCCATAATTAATGTTTAATGATTCTTGTTTACTACAAACAAGATTTTTACCATCAATTAAACTACAAATTGGACATGAATTTGTTGTTGAACATTCTTGTTATTTTTATGATTTTAGTGAGTGTATTATTACTGACAATATTGAAAGATATTAAAAAAAAGAAAAAAAGAAAAAAAGAAAAAAAGAAAAAAAATACTAGAACAACTAATTCCATCTCCAAAATATCCAGAATTACAAATGCAAGTGAAACTCCCAATTGTATTGAAACACGCTGCATTGAGATGGCAGTTATTGTTTCCTGTACTACATTCATCAATATCTATTTCGTTTAGTTATGGGTTTTTGAAAAATAAAGAAAAAAAAAAAAAAAAAAAAATTCTTACCAAGACAACCAATACCATTATAACCAATTGGACAATCACATTTAAAAGTTGTTGCACTTGTGGGAATACATGCTACATCTCCGCATATATTTTCCATTAAGCATCCATCTATTATTTTTATTGTTGTTTTTAGTTGTTTGTCCTTGTTGATATATTTTAACTTATTTACCTTGAATATCCAATTTAACTTTATTTAATAATCCATTTTCTCCACCAATAGCATCATTAATCCATAATTTCCATTTTCCATTTGGATTTTTACCAATAAAATTTGAAAATGGTTGTTCTGGTCTTAAAGGACTTGCAACGATATTATTTGAAAATGTAAAAGTTGAAACTGAATTTGAAGATGAATCTGTAAATAATGTTGCATTAAATACATTTGCATTATTCCCACCTCTTTTATTACTTAGAATAGTATAATTTCCATCTGGTCCATATAATCTAATTTCACAATTCCCATTAATTGGATGAATCAACCAAATTTGAATTGTAATTGTTGCATATAATGATAATGGATTATTTAATCCTGAAAAATTCACAATACTTTCAATTATTGTTGGACCAGGAATGTTATTGAAAGATCTTGAAGTTGTATCTTCAAATACAGTTCGTGACGGAGTATATGTTATTTTCCAAGTTGCGCCATTTTCACAAGGTGTTGGTGTTAAACATTCATCTATTTCATTTTATTTTTTATGTGATGTAGAATTTAATTTCATATTATATATTACCTTGAATATTGAATATGAATCCATATAATTGTCCATTATCAGTACTATAACCATCGTTAATCCATAATTTCCATTTTCCATTTGGATTTTTGCCTCTAAAATTTGAAAATGGTTGTTCTGGTTTTAGAGAAGTAGCAACAATATTATTTGAAAAAGAGTAAGTTGAAACTGATTTTGAAGCTGAATCTGTAAAAATTGTTCCATTAAATACATTATCGTACTCTCCCCCTCTTTGATTACTAAGAGTAATATAATTTCCATCTGGTCCATATAATCTAATTGTTAAGTCCCAATTGTAAGTATGTGCAACCCAAATCTGTGCTGTAACAACTGCACTTGAAGAAAGTGAAGATTTTAATCCTGAGACATTAATAAAACTTTCAACTGGTGAATTATAGGTTATAAATTTTGATTCAGTTTTTTCAAAAGAAGCACTCGCAGAATAAACAACATCCTGAGAAAGATATACTAACAACACAGTTAAGAAAAGCAAGAACCTTGAAGGAAACATCAGGTCGTCTTCAATTTGTCCCTGTAACTAATTTAATCCTCCTTTGACCTTTTGATTAATTAATTTCCCATGAACTCAACCCCATAACTTATGAGTGACCTGAAAAACAAAAAGAAAAAATAATCAGAAAGAAAGAGAAAAAGAGAAAAAGATAAAAATAATTGAAAAGGGTATTATAAAACAAACCAGAATCATATCAAAGAAGTTTGAATTCGAGATCTCTCAGTTAGAGATTTCAAATAAAAAAAAATCAAAAGAAAAAACTTGTATTGTTTTTGAACCGAATTTTTGTCTGGAAATTTTTTACTGATTCCCGACACAATAAAACTCTTTTCTCTTGAGTTCAATAAGTTAAAACCCGACATAGCTAACTTATAAAAAGAAGGAGAATGAAGGAAAGGAGTCGAAGGAAGAGTGATAGAGATGATGATGAGAGTAGTGATAGTAGTTTGAGTAGTAGTGGAAGGAGTAGAAGTCCTAGTCGGAGCAGAAGTAGAAGTAGAAGCAGGAGTAGAAGAGAGAAAGAGAGAAGGAGAAGAAGGAGAAGCAGAAGTGAAAGTGAAAGTGAAAGCAGGAGTAGAAGTAGAAGTAGAAGCTTGGAGAGAAAGAAAAGAGATAAAAAGAAGAAGAGTAAAGAAAAAAGTATGAATTCAATATTTATTTATAATTCATTTTGTTTTTTTTTTAAATAACAATGGACTGATTCATTATTTTGTTATAATAGGACCCAAATCTGAAAAGAAGTCAAAGAAGAAATCAAAAAAGTCTAAAGATAAGAAAAGAGATAATGAATCAAGTTCATCTTATGGAAACTCAAATATTCTTGAAAAATTTGTTTGGGTGAAAAAGAAGGAACAAGAAGGGATGCAAGGTATGGATGAAGAAACAGCAAAGAGAAAGGAACTTGAAAGAAAATATGAAGTTGCTCTTGAATTAGAAAAATTACAAAAAAGAAAAACGGAAAGAGAGATTGAAAAACAACTTCATGAACAAGAAATGATTCGACAACAACGATTGAGAGAAATAGAAATGTATGGAGATTTGGAAGAAAAAGAGGATGAATTTCATCTTGAACAAGCAAAAATTCGTGCTCAAATCAGAATCAAAGAAGATAGAGCAAAACCAATTGATATTCTTGCTATGAGTATGAATCCTGATAACCTTGATGTTCAAATTTCTGTTGAAGAACCTTATAAAATTTTTAATGGATTAACACTTGAAGAAGTTCTTGAGTTAAAAAACGATATCAAACTCTATTTAGAATTAGAAAAGACTTCAAATGCTGAATTTTGGCAATGTATGATGGTTGTATGTGAGGATGAACTTGAAAGATTACGAGTTGAAAGTGATAGTAAATGGAATAGTAATTTTTTTTCTGTTTTTCTTTTCTTTTCCTCTTTCATTTTCTTTCTTGAACAAAAAAAAAAAAAATACTTTTATTTCAAATAGGTGATGGAATTCATCAAGCCATTAGTACAGATATTGTCAAACTTTTTGATGGGAAATCATATGATCAGTTAACAATTATTCAAAAATCAATTATTTCCAAACTTCAAAGTTCAGAAGCATTAGATACAGAATATTGGGAAGGATTATTAAAAAAACTTGTTATTTATAAAGCAAAAGCTAAACTTCGGGATATTCATGAACAAATTTTGAATTTGAGATTAGAAAAATTAAAAGAAAAACAAAAACTTGGCCTTGATGAACCAACAGAACAACTTCCAGTTGTTGTTAAAGATGAAACAAATGAAGAAGAAGATCAAGTTAGTTTTTTTATTTTTTATTTTGAAACACTTTTCTTGAACATTTTCTTCTTTCTTTCAAAAATAGTCAACTGCAAAATTCTATCAAAATGAACAAGATAATCTTGAAGATGGTGAAGAAGCATTCAATGTTGAAGATCTTCCCCTTGAAAAACAAGTATTTTTATTCTCATTTATTTCAATAATCTTAATCAAATAATCAACTAATAAAAATAAAAATAAAAGATTTATAAATGGGAAGATAAATATCGTCCAAGAAAACCCAAATACTTTAATCGCGTTCACACAGGATTTGAATGGAATAAATACAACAGAACCCATTATGATCCAGATAATCCACCTCCTAAAGTTGTTCTTGGTTACAAATTTAATGTAAAATATTATTTTTTTTTTTTCTTTAAAAATTTTAAAAACACATTTCAATTAAAATAAAAAATAAAATAGATTTTCTACCCTCATTTGATTAATCCAAGTGAAGCTCCAACTTACAAAATTATAAATCCAAAGAGAAATAAAGATTCCTCAAATCAAGATTTCTCTGATGAATTCTCAGAGGATAATACCTGCACTATCAAGTTTATGGCAGGACCACCTTATGAAGACATTGCATTCAAAATTGTTAAAAAGGAATGGGAGTACGCTCACAATCAAGGTTTTCGTTCTGTTTTTGATAAAGGAGTCTTACAATTACATTTCAGATTCAAAAGATATCGTTACAGAAAATAAAAAATTTAAAGTTTAAATATTTTAAATTTAAATTTAAAAAGTAGTTTGTCAAAAATTTTATTTTGATTGTTTGGTTAATAAATAGTACAATTTTGTTTTTCCTTCGAATAGTTTCATAAACTATTGATTTAGAAAAATGGGAATTCTTGAATCAATTTCAACTCTACAAATTGGACATTGATCTCCAATTTTGCTATCACAAGTTTCACATACAACACAATGACGGCAATTATAAACAACATTTGGGATACGATCTTGGCAAGTTAGACATCTTGGACATTGATTTTTGGAGTAATATTCTTTTTCAGAGATTTCTGCATCAAGTTTCCAATGTAACATTTTTTTCTCCTTTTTTAATACTTCGATCTCGTTCACCAAGCGATTTTTTTCACTGTGATAATTTTGATATTCAGCTCTGCGCATATAAACCTCTTCTTTCAATTGTAAGTTTGTTTTCTTCTCTGATTCCAAGTCAGATTCCAGAGTCTTAACTCTTGATGCTAAATCCTCAATAGTAATAAGTGAGTTCCAAAATTTTGTAACCAAGTTCTTAAATTCCTCATCAAATTGAATCTCAGCCCCAGTTCCTTTTGAAAAGTTTTGACTTTCAAATTTCAAACGCAAGCCATCCCCAAGAAGCGTCTCTTCATGTAAACCCAAAGCGAAAACTGGTTTTGAATGAAGAAGAGCAAAAGCACTAATAATCAACGCAGATGTGAATGATTTTTGAGCTGAACCACGAAGAAGTTGAAGTCCTTGAATAAGAATAGAATTTTGTTGTTGTTGAGTTGAGTTAGAAAAAACTGGGTTCACTAAGACATGAGCTGAACGAATAGGCGCACGAAACGGTGGTCTTACAACAGCTTTTTTTGAAGAAAAAAAATTAGAAAATTAGAAAAAGATATTTTAAAAAAAATAAGATATTTAGAAACTTACCAAGAGGTACTTGCTTGTTTAATACGAGTTTTAAAGGTGTTATTATTCCAGTGATTCTTTTAAACATTGTTGTTATTTCTTATTTGTTATTGCTTCTAATTATTGAAAAAAAAAAAAAAAAAAAAAAAAAAAAAAAAAAATTTTTTTTTTTTTTTTTTTTTTTTTTTTTTTTTTTTTTTTTTTTTTTTTTTTTTTTTTTTGAAAGAGGCTCAATTTTTGATTATTTTTTTTTTTTGGATTTTTTATTTTCTCGACAGAGTCGTTTTTTTATATTTTTGTCTGGAAAACTTGTGAATGATCGATTGAAATGAAGGTTTGATTTCTTTTTTTACTTGAACTTTTACTTTTACTTTCATGATTCTTAATTTTACTTTTGCAATTTGATTGATTCATTTGATTCAAAAAAGAAAATCATCATAATTGAAAAGAGGAAAAAAAAGGAAATGGAGACAAGATCCAATAATTGGGGTTCAGTGATTGATTAATTGAATTTTGAAGTGAATAAATGAACCCAATGAACATCAAGCTATTGTATTAATTTTTTTTGTTCAATAAAATCAATAAAATTAAGGCAAAAGATAGAAATCAAGAAAAAGAATCAAAGAAAAATGAAAGAACTCAAGAATCTTGGACTGATGAAAAGAGGAAAGAAAGTGTGAAAGGGAAAGAAAAAGAAAAGGAAAAAGAAAAAGAAGATTTGTTTCCTGAAATCAAAACTGAAGCATTAAAGGATGATTCATTTTGGGGCACTGGTATTTCTTATTTTTGATTTCTTTTATTTTTTATTTTAGTTTTAATTTTCTGATTTTTATTAAATTAGATTCAAAAAAATTATTTCAACAAATGGAGCAAGTTAGAAAAATGCAAATTGATATTGCTTTAGAACATGCAAAGATATCTCCACTTGGAAATGGAAAACCGTAAACTATTTTTTTTTTTTTTGTTCCTAAAAATCATTAATAATTTCCAATTTTATAATTTCAGAGTTTTAGATGAAACAGAAGATTCTGCAGAGGTTTTTGAAGCATATTCTCAACGATTCATGGAAAGAGAAACTCAATTAGAATCATTAATGGAAAAGGTTCTGATTTTTTTCTTTTTTTTTAAAAAAAAAGTTTTGATTTAATATATATCCTCTTTATTTTTCATCAATAGCTAAAAGTGTGTGGATCTGAAGTGTAAGATCTTTTTTAATTTTTTTTAAAAAAACATTGATTAATAAATCATTTTTATCTTAGATTTAAACTACATGAAGATTTGACATAAATATTGGAATGGTGAATATTTCTTCAAGTTTTGAAAACACATGGTTTTGAGGAAGTTGGCTTGAAAGTCACTTATTCTAAGTTCATAACTAATGTAGAAAATAATAATCATAGAGTGTAAATAATATTATCAATAAATTATTCATTTATTAAGAATTCTTTTCCTAAAAGATACAAGAATAAAAAAGAAAGATTTGAAATAAAATAAAAAAATGAGAAAACAAGAAAAAATTATAATCTAAAATCATCTCAACTAAATTTTTGTGCCATATATAATTCTGCTGCTTTTTCAACATCAGCATTTGTTTGAAAGAGAAGAGATTTCAAAACATCTCGTTCAACATCCTGTAAAAGATCAGAGAGTTCAGAAATCATTGCTTCGGAGATCATTACTTTTTATTTTATTTTTATGTTTATTAGTCTCCTGGATTTCTTTGAGAAAAAAGGAGAGAATAATACCTTCACCATTTTTTGATCTAGTTTTTTTCATGAATTTTGGAGTACTGAGCGATAATCTTTTAGTTGTACTATCCAATAGAATAGAAGATCTCCTTTTAGTTTTATCAACTTTATTTCTGAACGTTTGAGATAATCTTCTTAAAGCTGAGTTTCTAAATGATAATTAATGTCATTAGATTTTTTTTTTGAATAAAAAAAGTAAGTGAATAAAAAATTACGAATTTGTGCTTTTTTTCTCAGGTAATGGTGTTTTAAATTCTCCTCCTTTGATATTTTCAAAATGTTCTTCAAATCCTTCACCATTTAATATACATTTCATTGATTCTTCATCAACTTGGAAACTATTATTTGATTTTATTTTATTTATTTTATTTATTTTTTTGAAATAAAAAGATTATACTTATCAGAAATATCTTGCATCAAGAATTGGGAATCAAAATTTTGAAAGCTTGAGCCACGAATTTTGGGTCCATTTGTTTGATTAAAAGGTTCAGGAGTAGTGTGTTTAACAACGTGTCCCCTAAAAGAAAAAAGAAGTTAGTTTTTGGGAAAAAGAAAAATTGAAATGAGATTTCAAAAAAATTTACCTGCATGCACGAGGAGTATCATGAGAAAGAGAAAATGTGACTTTTTTTGGTGAAGGTGAAACACTTTGAGTTGATCTAAAGGAATCAGTTCTTCCTACAAAGTCTTTTTTCATTAAGCTTGGATGAACATAATCTCGAGATTTTTTATTTCTAATTATTTATTTATTGAGGTTAATTAAAGAAATTTGATAAACTTTTCAAAAAAAAAAAAAAAAAATCTAACTCTTCATTTTGATTTTCCTTATTTTCATCTTGAACATAGACAAATGCTCCCTTGTATTCAACTGTCACATCAAGACCATATTTTCCTAAAATAAAATTATATAACATTAAATAAATAAAAAAAAGAAATGAAAAAGAAAGAAGAAGAAGAAGAAATTCAAACCGTTTGACTTTTTGGGTTCCAAAACAACTGGTTCCTTTTCTTTTTCTTTGTAAATTCCGAGCAATTCTTTTCCAAAATCGCTAAAATTCTCTTGTGAAGTATCTTCTTTGTCTAAAAGTTCATTCA
>Ga0209960_1002528_pt1 | contig 17946 bp, 22 predicted proteins | sample ThiBiot_500_plan_2_FD_183947 | JGI IMG/M metagenome (GOLD analysis project Ga0209960, IMG submission 183947) | Wastewater bioreactor microbial communities from Cape Town, South Africa - Thiocy_expt_500_plan (SPAdes) | ecosystem: Engineered > Bioreactor > Thiocyanate-remediating >...
TTTTTCTTTTTTTTTTATTTTTTCTTTTTTTTCAAATTTTTTTTTTTTTTTTTTTTTTTTTTTTCAAGCTTCTATTTATTGGACCAGAGGTCCCACCTAATCTTGATAAACAAACTTCATGGGCTTCTAAAAAGATATCAATGAGTTACTACAGACTTGTGAGTTTTTTATTTTAACAAATATTTAGTGAAGATATTGATTTCAAATAATAATAATAATAATAATAATAATAATAATAATAATAATAATAATAATAATAATAATAATAATAATAATAATAATAATAATAATAATAATAATAATTAGCCATATCATGAAATTCATGACAACCTTGTTCAAGATGATTATATTGCTGATTTTTATGTTGGATTAAATTCTGGAGTTGGATTTGAAGGATATCTTGGTTCATGGGATCAATCAATAGAGTAAATCATCTTTTTTTCTTTTTCTTTGTTTTTTTTAAAGAAAAAAGAAATAATTCAACTTTTTTTTTTCCAAAATAAAAGAAAAATTTTAAGTGTAAAGAAACCCTTTTTATTTTCTTCACATAACGTGGAAGTAAGTTTTTTTCTTCCCTCTTTTTTTCTTCTTTTTTCTTACTCCTCTCGACAATATAATAACTTGTATTTTTTCAATTCACATCTCAGGATTTAGAGCGTGATTATACTTATATGAAACACCATGAAAAAAACTTTGATTGGCTCCTTTATCCAAGCGCTAATCGATTCTCTTCATTATTTTATGACATTCTTTCAACTGATATCAAAAATGTTATTACTCCAAACCATTCCGTTTTCATGATCCAAGGAAAATAATTACTTTATACTTTTATATGGACTTTCTCAACTTCTGTTGTAAAACAATAAAATTTTTAAGGATTCTTTCATTTTGTAACTTTTTTAAAGTGGAGATCTAAAATGTTGATAAAGTTAAGATGAAATTTAGTTCGGCAAATTTTGGACCTTGTTTGATCTAAAATTGAGAAATCTCTTCAACCATGATTATTATTATTTATTGATCCAGTGCTGTTTCAAATCTGTGCATGTATGCTGTTATTTGATCCATCTATCAAGGGCTTGAATGAACGAGAAAGGAGTTTGATTTGTGTTGTACTTTTTCATTTTTTTTTTTTTTTTGGGTTGATTTTTGATTACGTAAGAATAGAAGAAACCGATTGTTCTATCGATTTTCCTTTTTTGTTTTTTTTAGAAGTGAATCAGTCAATAAATAGCAAAGCACAGACACAACTGCAATACAAGGCATTATAAGAAAGCAAAAGAAAGTCACTCAAGTTGTTTTTTTATACAAGACAAGAAGATAATTAGAGTCCATCAAAGAACAAGAACAATAAGATAAGGTTAGAATTTCTTTTTTTTTTTTTGTTCCAATTAATTGTTGTTTCGAATTTATATTTTTTTTTTTTTTTTTCATAATAATAATAGGACTTCATTCACTTCATAAAAGGATAAAGAAAGAAAGAGGATACAAAAAGGAAACCTTAGATTTAGCATTATTAATTTACTCACTGGAATAGAATAGCATAAAATAAAATAGAATAGAATAGAGCATTATTAATTTAGTAACTAGAATTTGGACTATTTAATAGATAGGAACTAAGTAAAAGAAAAGAGCATAACAAATAGTCTATTGGATATAAATCGAAAAATTAAAGGAAAAGAAAAATTAAAGAAAAATGGATATTTCTGATGATGAAGAACAAATGTCACTCGAAGAGGAACAAAAACAACAAGAACAACAAATTCAACAACAAAAAAGCCCATTTGCTCATTTAAATGGAAGGATTGTATTTGAAGGTGAATGGAGACCATATGTGCAAGGTGGAGATCGAATTCAACTTCCATCTTCAATTTTAGAATCATTAATGTCCCTTACTCCACATTCTCCAATGGGAAAAACGAATGGAAATTCATATTTTCAATCACAAAATTCAGTTCCTTTAACTTTTCAAATTTCAAACATAAGTTCTTCAAATTCTTCTAACCGAGTTTCAGCTGGAGTTTTACAATTTACTTCTGAAGAAGGTGTTGTTCTTCTTCCTGAATATATTGTTAGATCTTTACAACTACAACCAAATGATATTGTACAAATTCAATTTAAATCACTTGCAAAAGGAAAATATGCAAAATTACATCCACTTCATCAAGATTATTTGAAAATTCAAGACTTTAGGTATTTTTTTTCCCTCTTTTTTCTTTCCTTTTTCTTTCCTTTTTCTTTCTTTTTTTTTTCTTTCAATTTTTAATTTAGAATTTAATGGAATATAAATTAATTTATTTATTTTTTGATTTTTCTTTTTTTTTTTCAGAGCTGCATTAGAATCACTTCTAAGATCCAATTTTACAACATTAACTCAAGGACAACTTATTACAATGAATCAACAAGGAAAACAATTTGATATTCTAGTTAGTGAATTGAAACCTGAAGGAATGGTATCTATAACAGATACCGAATTAGAAGTAGATATTACACCACTAGATGATTTTGGAGCACATAAATCAGATGAACCTCAAGAATTACTTTTGGAAAAGACATTTGATGGAAAAGTTTCAAAAGATGAATTTGATTATTATACTTTTAAAAGTTCATCAACTCAACAATTTAAAGTATTTTTGAAAGTTTTTCTAGGTGATGCTGGTTAGATTTCTTTTCTTTTCTTTTCTTTTCTTAGATTCAAATCGATTTCTTCAAGAAATTTCAAAAAAAATTTCAAAAAAAATTATAAATTATTAATAGATTTATTTATTTCGAATGTAAACAAGAGACCTAATGAAATTGATAATGACTTTTTTGCTGTTGAAAAAGGCATTTTTTTTTTTTTTTTTTTTTTAAAAAAAATTTTTTTGGAAATATTACTTACCAAATTTTTCCATTTATTTAGGAAACAGTGAAATTGTTTTACCGACAGAGTATTTTATTTTTTTATTTTTTATTTCTTATTATTTATTTGTTTCTTTTTTTTGAAATAAAATCCTGAAAATAGGAGTGGACAAACTTATTATATTTCTGTTAAAGGATATGACCCAGAATCACATTATCAAATTTCTGTTAGTCCTTGGACCGAAAAAAGTATCTTTCTTCGTTCCTTTTTTTTTTCCCTTCAAAATTATTGTTTTTTTTAAAAAAAAACAAATAAATATTTAGAAGAAAATGAAGTTTCAGAAACCCAACAACCGGAAGTAGGTTCTCAACAATGTGAAAATTGTCTTCGTTGGATTCCAGAAGCAAATTTTCAAAGGCATGTTATATTTTGTACAAAAAATAATGTTTTATGTAGGTTCGTATTTTACTTTATTTTACTTTATTTAATTTTCTCAACATTCATTTCTTTTCTTTGATTTTTTTTTTAAAAAATAGTATTTGCAAAAAATCGTTTCATAAGAACCAAATTGATTCTCATGTTCATTGCAAAATCTGTCAAAAGGTTTTTTCTTTTCTTTTTTTTCTTTTTTTTTTTTTCTGAAATTGATAATTTTAATTCTACCTTCTGAAGTCTATGAATAGTGATGAATTAGAAAAACATGAAAAAATGATGCATTCACTTTTCCAATGTGTTTGTGGAGAATTTTTTGATTTAAATTTAATGAGAGAACATCGCAAACATTTTTGTGAAGAAAGGATGATTACTTGTCAATATTGTCAAAATTATGTCAAAGCAGGAAAACATTCTCAAAAATATGGTTATGATGTTTCTGAACATGAAGAATATTGTGGTTCAAGAACAGCTGATTGTCCAATTTGTAAAAAATCTGTTCCATTGAAGGTATTTCATTTTTCTTTTTCTTTTTCTTTTTCTTTTTTTGAGTTGAATAAATTTTAATTTTTTTTTTTTTTTCAATAATTTAATAGGACTTCAGAGTACATTCACTCCATCATGAATACATGAAAAAAAGTCTCCCTTTACCTCTTATAGTTTGTAGAAATCAATGTTGTGCAAATCAAATGGATTCTGCAAATCCACTTGGATTATGTCAAAGATGGTAAATTTCATTATTACTTTTTTTTTTGAATTTTCTTTGAATTTTTTTTTTTTTCAAATAATAGTTATGGTCCTTTTTGGTCTCCAACAGATGATCCAGGAAAAAAAAAATTACTTCAAAGAATTGTTTCAAAGTATCACCAACAACTAACAATTGGATGTAAGAATCCAAAGTGTAGAAATCCAGTAATTATTTCTTTTCCTTCTTGTTCTTTTCATTTATTATTATTATTTTATTGATCTCATACATTTCTCTATTTTAGTATTGTGTTTCAAATGAAAAATCAGAAGCTAAAACAAAGAATTTGGATGCTAATGCAAGTGCAATTATTGCACTTCAACTTGTAAAAAAATCATCTCTTCAACTACCAATCTCTCAATCAGAATATTATTTTTGTGTTGATAATTCTGTTTCTAAAAGAAGATTTTTAGCGAACCAGGTTTTTAAAAATTTCTTACTTCCTTCTATTTTTTTTCAAAAAAAATAACAAAAAAAAAAAAAATCCATAGCTTCAAAACATGGGATTTTCAATAGAATGGTGTTTGAAAGCGCTCCTTGAAACTAAAGATAATGTAGAATCCGCAGCAAATTGGTTAGCTCTTCACGCTCCTTCTCAATAATTTTAATTTTTGTAAAAGAAAAAAAAGAATGGAATAGAAATATTTGTATAAAATTGATATAAATAAAATAAAACTACTTTTAGTTTAAAATTAAAATATTTTTACTATGGCACAACAATTTCAAAAAATTTTTTTCTCTCTTTCTCCTGATATAAGAATTTTCACAATTAATCATAAGAAGGGATCATATCATAATCATATCCTGGGTAATTATTATAAGCACAATAAGCAATTCTTAAGTGATATGCACCTGGAATCCAAAGTATAGTTCCAAGGAATAATAATGGTGTTCTTCTTTCATCAAACTAGGTTTTTTTTTTTTTTTTTTTTTTATAAAAATAAAAAAAAAAAAAAATGTAAATAATTAATTAGTGATTACATCTTCAGATGGTTCAATTACATTTACAAGAATTAATATAGGAACAACAAGCATCACAGAGCCAGCAAGAAATAAAAAGATTGCCAATAAGACAGACTTCCATGGGAACTAAATATTTATTTATTTGATTATTGTTATTGAGTTTTGATTTAACATTTTAACAAAGCAATCGAACAAAAAGAAAAACATTCAACAACAAAATATACTCATGTTTTTTTAAAAAAAAATGAATGAATAGGCCAATTTCATTCCATTTTCATTTTCATTTCCAATTGAATATTCATTTCATTTCCATCAATTTTGAATTGAAATAAGAAAAAGTCATTCAATTTTGAATTTGAATCTCAGAAGGAAAAAAAAACAATGAACTAATTTGAAGAGCAAAACTCCGAGCAATTAATGGAAATAAATAAAAGAAATAAAGAAATAAAAGATAAAAATGAAAGAGTTTGTTTCTTACAGGAGTAGGTGGCCTTTCGAACTGTTCGGGAATAAAGTCTGGGTTAGAAGAGGCGACAATCGGCTTCAATGGTGTATACTTGGCGGTGTTTGGGCGTTTGTAAGTGCTTGACGCCATGTTTTTTCTTCTTTTTTCTTCTTTTTCTATTCCCTTTTTCTTGGAACTCAACATCAAAAAAATTTTGTTGACCAAGGAAACATTTTCCTGAATCTATTAAAAACATAACTGTGGCAGTAGATGTTGGGGGGATGGAATTTACAGTATATGAAAATCCAAATGAGTTTGCAAGAAAAGCTGAACCCTATTTAAAAGAGAAGGAGGATGTATTTAGTCTGTTTTTAGGTGTGCTTCAAGGCATTAAAGCTGGTCATTATGAAAATCCATTCATGGCGACAATTGAAGAGGATGGTGAACTACTTGCCCTTTTTCAAATGACACCGCCATATCCATTTAATATGGTGATCATCAATGAAAATAGGTTAGAAGAAAGTTTAAGTAGAGTGATAGATGAAATAGTTTCAAGAAAGGTTTCGATAACATCAGTTATTAGTTTGAAGCCATGGGCGTACCGCTTCGCAGAGAAATGGAAGGAGGCTACAGGGGAGACATATGAGCTCGAGATAGATCAGGGGTTGTACAGACTTGATGAGGTAGATGAAACATTAGAAAAAAGCTCTGGAGCTTGGAGGTACGCAGAATCATCAGATCGTCCTTTAATCGAAAGGTGGTACCACTTGTTTAGCGAAGATGCAGGTCTTCCACCAAGTCCTGATGACTATATAAAAGGTCAAGTAGAGATGTTTGTGAGAAACAAAGAAGTATTTTTATGGGAAGATGAAGGGAAAATAGTGTCAATGATGAAGAAAGCTCGTCCAACCGACTACGGAGTTACTGTTTCTTTTGTATTTACACCAAGAGAGGAACGAAAAAAAGGATACGCACGAACAATGGTTGCAGCAGGTTCAAAAGAACTTCTAAAAGAATTTGACTTTTGTGTTCTCTATACAAATATGTTGAATCCAACGTCAAACAAAATCTATCAGGAAATTGGATATAAACGCATCGCGGACTCCGTTCAACTAAAGTTTGTGAAGGCGTAATGATGGAATGTGTATTTTGTGATATCGTGTCGAATCTGAAGGAATCATTTTAGAATCAAAGCTATCTATAGTTTTTCTTGACATTGATCCAATCCAAAAGGCCATGTATTAGTCACTCACAAACCATGTTGGAGACTTGAAAGAATTGCATGATGAAAAATTCGATTCATTAATAAAAAATTATGAGTCATTTGAATTTATCTCGAAAATTTGGACAATTAGGACAACCATTCAAATAATTGATTAAAATTGAAATGTTTATCAGTCAATTCAAAAAAAAAAAAAAAAAAAAAAAAAAAAAAAAAAAAAAAAAAAAAAAAAAAAAAAAAAAAAAAAAAAAAATTACTTTGGAGCACGAGTAAGAGGAATTTTTTGATCAATTTCCATTAATTGAGTTTTTGGAGATTGAATTTCATTTTGAGGTTGAGAAGGTGCTGTTGGAATTTGAGTAGTTGGAGGAGGTTGAGTAGTTGAGGGAATGATATGAGGTTCAGGGATAAGAGACATCTTCCTTCTCTTAACTCTTGGGGCAAGAGGATCATTGACAGCAGATGGTTCTCTCCAAATTTCTCTTCCTGATCCTGGAGTAGTACAAAGTTTTCCATCCAAAAATATGGTCTCTTCTTTCAAAATTACTCTATTAATAACTCCTTTAAGATTTGAAAATTGACTGATATCTCCTTTGACAGGTGTTCCAAAACTCTTTGGAGAATGATCTCTATCAACTTCAACAATAATTGTGGTACTAGTTTGGATATCAAGGTTAAAGATATGAATTGGATTGTCATGCATTTTGTTGATAATATCTTGAACAGTTAATCTTCCTTGGTTGACGGCAGTTAAAAGTAATGGAAGCATCTCACCAATTCTGTTTGTACTAGTTTTTGTCTCACCTTTAGTGAGTTGACAAGAAATTTCACCGGATACTAAACAATCAATAGTTTCTAAATTAGACCAAAATGCTTCTAAATCATCCTTAGTTCCAAGAGCTGAATTTGGGAATTCTAATTTGGTGAAAAATAATGAAAAGACAGAGACACCACAAGTAACAGCTAATCCTTTTTCTTTTGAAGAAATGATTAATTGTAAATCTTGTTTGGTTGATACTTGAACAATATGAACAGGACGATTATATAAAGAAGTGAAAAAGAGAACAGCAGCTAAATTTGATCCAGTAGCATGAACCATAATTGGAAGAGTTTCATTCCAATTCTCAAAAATAATAGAAAGTTGAGCCAAATCGAATTTTGAAAGAATTAAAAAGATTGATCTTGAAGCAGTGATATCTTGAATAGAACATTGACTTGGGTTAGCAATGATACTAAAATCACAACGAGTTGATTTCTATTAATTTTATGATGAGTTATTTATGATTATTTATTTATTTGAAGAATAAAAAAAGAAACAAAAAAAGAAAAGAAAAAATTACTTGAACAGATTGTTGAAGTTCTTTATATGGAATATGTTCTGGAGTATTCAAACAGAATAATGTAACTCCTCCAGAAAGAGCTCTTTGACTAAGTTCATCAATTTTTTGAGGTGTTGGTTCTTTAATTGAAGTAAACATATCAATGAGTCCAGGTAAAACCATTGTAGTACTTGATGTTTGATAATCATGTTTTTGAATTTGATAATCAACTTTTCTTGCAAGTGCTTCAACAAAAAGCTTTATTGTAATAATTTTGATTATTAGTTTAATCAGTGATAGTAATTATTATTTAAAAATAATCAAAAAATTACTTTAGCACATTTAATATTGGTGATCAAAGGAATTGAAAAATCAACAGCCATTCTACGAGTGAGATAACCTCTTGAAACATAAGATGCAGGTCTTCTAAAGTTATTCATTGAGGGTAAATTTATATACAAGTCGATAGATTTTGAAGCAAGTGCATCCATTAAGCTATATTCTTTCTTGGCTAATTTGTCACCTTCAAAAACTTCTAAGAATGTAACAGATAAATCATGTTCAGTTAAAAAGTCAGCTGTTCCTGGAGTTGCAAAGAGCTAAATTATTGGTTATTATTATTTTAGAGATACGGATAATGATAAGAAATTTTAATTTTTTTTTTTAAAAAAAGTTACTTTATAACCCATTGCTTGAAGTTTTTGAGCAGAAGGAAGGAATTCATGTTTTTCTTTAAAAGATCCAAAAGATAATAAAATATTTTTTTTGGGGAGTGAGAAAGCAGTTGCTTGTAATGCTTTAATATATGCTTCATATTTATCTTTTCCAAAACATGCAACTTCTCCAGTTGAAGCCATTTCAACTCCAAGAATAGGATCAGCTCTTTTTGGTTTGGTTTTTAGAACAATTAATAACATATAAATAAAATAAAATAATAAAATTAAGAAAAAAAAAGAAAAAAACCCTGATAATCTAGAGAATGAAAATTGGGGAACTTTAACTGCAACATAATCAATATCAATTGGGGGATAAGTTTGGAATGGAATATCGAGCTAGAAAAGTTTGATTTAGAATGACAATTTAAAAAAAAAAAAAGGAAAAAAAAAAAAAAAATGAACCATGGCTTTTGTTGCCATTTCAATTAAATCAACACCAGTAACTTTTGAACAGAATGGGAATGATCTTGAAGCTCTAACATTACATTCAATAACCTAAAGATGAATATGAATATTATTTAAATGAAAAAAGAAAGAAAGAAAGGGGAAAAAAAACCTTGATTTGATTATTTTTAGCAATAAATTGAATATTAAAAGGACCAGTAACATTTAATGCATCTCCAATTTTTTTTGTTGCAATTTCAATTTTTTTAACAGTTTCTGGATCTAAATCTTGAGGTGGTAAAACAAGGGTAGCATCACCAGAGTGAACACCAGCATTTTCAATGTGTTCAGAAATAACATGCATAACAAGCTCTCCTTTTTTTGCAACAGCATCCATTTCAATTTCTTTTGCATCAACAATGAATTTTGAAATAACAACAGGATATTCTATTTTTAAAAAAAAGAATGAATTGTTATAATCCAACATAAGTAAATTAAAATTAAAATTAAAATTAAATCAAATTAAATACCAGGTGAGATACTAACTGCTTGACTTAAATAAACTTCAAGATCATCTTTTGAATTAACAACTCTCATTGCTGCTCCTGAAAGAACATAAGAAGGACGAACTAAGACAGGATATTCAACTTTTTCACAAAATTTCTCAGCTTCTTCTAAAGAAGTTAATTCTTTCCATTCAGGTTGATCAACTCCAATGGAATCAAGTAAACGTGAGAATTTATATCTATTTTCAGCTGTATCAATCATTTCTGGTGATGTTCCAAGAATCTTAATACGTTGATGATGTAAAGCTAAAGCAATATTATTTGGAGTTTGACCTCCCATTGAAACAATAACTCCTGAAGATGATTCTAATGTATAAATATCATGAACAGTTTCAAGGGTAATATTTTCAAAGTAAAGCTTTTTTTTTTTTTTCATGAAAAGAGATTTCAATAAATTAAAGCAGAAAAAAAAAAAGAAAAAAAGAAAAGAAAAGAAAAATACTCTATCAGCTTCATCATAATCAGTACTAACAGTTTCAGGGTTATAATTAACCATAATTGTTTTGATATTTTGAGCTCTAAGAGTTCGAATTGCTCTAACTGCACACCAATCAAATTCAACTGAGCTACCAATTCGATAAACTCCTGATCCAAGGACCATAATTCCTTTATCTTCAAATGGAACATCATCTTCAATTGCATTATAAGTGAGGTAAAGATAATTTGTCATTGCAGGGAATTCAGCCGCAACAGTATCAATTTGTTTAACAAAAGGTCTAATATTATTATCAGTTCTCATTTTTCTAATTGCAAGTGCTGTAGAATTTAAACATTTTGCAATTTGATGATCTGAAAATCCTTTTTGTTTTGCAACCATGAGCATCCTAGGTGTCATGGTAGAGAGGGTCATTTTTCTATTATTTTTTAAAATTTAATTTAATTTGAGAGCAAAAAAAAAAAAAAAAAAAACCTCATTTCTTCTGATAATTTCATAATTGTCATTAATTTGTTTAAAAACCATTTATCAATTCTAGTGAGTTCCCATAATTTATCTACAGAGTATCCAGCATCAATAGCATTAGCAAGGACAAATAATCTTTGATCAGTTGGAGAAGAAAGATCATCATCATTTAATGGACAAACTGAATTCTGAAAAAAAAAAAAAAAATTGTTAATTAAAATTGAATAATAAGAACTTAAATCAATAAAAAAGAAACTCTTTCAAATCCATGGAAAGAATCTCCAATAGCACGAATAGCTTTTTGAATAGTTTCCTCAAAAGTTCTTCCAATAGCCATGACTTCTCCGACAGATTTCATTGCTGAAGCAATTTTATAACTTACTCGATTGAATTTTTTCAAATCCCTTTTTTTTTTAAAAAAAAGAGTTGAATTCAATTAATTTCAAATTTTAAAATTTTTCTTAGAAAAAAAAAAATTACCATCTTGGAATTTTAACAACAACATAATCTAAACTAGGTTCGAAGCATGAGATAGTAACTTTAGTGACACTGTTTTTAATATCAGTAAGAGGAATTCCAAGACCAAGTTTTGCTGCAACAAAAGCCTATTGAATTTATTTAATAAATAAATTATTTTTTAAAAAAAAAAATGAAAATAAAAAGAGAAAGGAGAAAAGAGAATTATACCAAAGGATATCCAGTTGCTTTTGAAGCTAAAGCACTACTACGAGATAAACGTGCGTTGACTTCAATAATGCAATAATCATCTGAATCTGGATCAACAGCGTACTAAAAAAAAAAATTTTTTTTTTTTGGTTTTTTCAATTTTTTTTTGTTGAAAAAAATTAATAATAAAAAAATTACTTGAATGTTACATTCACCAACAACTCCAAGATGACGAATAACATTAACAGCAGTCGTTCTTAATCTATGATAATCACGATCAGAGAGAGTTTGTGAAGGAGCAACAACAATTGAATCTCCAGTGTGAACTCCCAAAGGATCAAAGTTCTAAAGAAAAAAAAAATTAAAAATAAAAATAAAAAAGTTAATTTTTCATTTCGAAATTAAAAAAGAAAGAAAAAAAATTACTTCCATATTACAAACAGTAATACAATTATCATTAATATCTCTAACAACTTCATATTCGATTTCTTTCCAACCTTTCATTGATCTTTCAATAAGAATTTGAGGAGAAACAGCAAAAGCTTTTGAACATAAATCTTTTAATTCTTCTTCGTTATTGCAAAATCCAGATCCTAATCCACCGAGAGCATAAGCTGCACGAACAATAAGAGGATATCCAACTTCATTTGCAGCTTTGATAGCTTCATCAATATTGCATGCTGATGCACTCTTGGCACATTTTTCATTAATTTCAGTCATTGCATTTGCAAATAATTCTCTATCTTCTGTTAAAATTACGGTTGAGATTGGGGTTCCAAGGACCTTTGATAAGAATTTTGAGTAATTAGTTTTCGAATAAAATGAATTAAAAAGAATTAAAAAAAAATTACTCTAACTCCTAATTTCTCAAACTCATCTTTCATTTGAATACCACAATTTAAAGCAGTTTGTCCTCCAAAAGAGACAAAAATACCATCAGGACGTTCATATTTAATAACTTTTCTAACATATTCAGGTGTAATAGGTAAGAAATAAACTTTATCGGCAAGACCTTTTGATGTTTGAATTGTTGCAATATTTGGATTAATTAAGATTGAATAGATTCCTTCTTCTTTCAATGCTTTAATTGCCTAATTGAATAAAAAAAAAAAAAAAAATAGGTAAAAAAAAATTAAGAATTCAAATTGAAAAAAGATTTAAACCTGTGAACCAGAGTAATCGAATTCTCCAGCTTGACCAATAGATAATCCACCAGAACCTAAAATAAGAACTTTGGAGACATGAACACGAGTATTTTTATTAACAGGAGGATTTTTTGGAATTGGAACTGGGTGACCAAGTTTTTTGCATTCTGTAACAACAGATAAAAATCTATCAAATAATTTTTCAGTATCTCTTGGACCTGGATAAGATTCAGGATGGAACTAAAAAAAATGGAAGAAATTAGAAATAAAATTAAAATAATTCTCAATTTTTTAAAAAATATTTGAATGAGAAAATTTACTTGAACAGAGAAGAATGGTTTAGTTTTATGAATCATTCCTTCATTTGAATTGTCGTTAGCATTAACAAATAATTCTTCCCACTCAGGTGATAAAGTAGTTGCATCAAGTGCGAAACCGTGATTCTATTATTTGATTATTTTGATGAATTTTCTTCTATCTAGCATTAAGAAAGAAAGAAAGAAAGAAAGAAAGAAAGAAAGAAAGAAGTTTTACTTGAGATGTAATAAAGCATCGACCAGTTTGTTGATCAATGCAAGGAATGTTTTGTCCTCTATTTCCATATAATAATTTCTTTGTTTTTGCTCCAGAAGCCAAAGCGAGGAGTTGATGTCCCAAACAAATACTGAATTTATTTTTTTGATGAGAAAATGAAATCAATTTTCAATTTAAAAAAGTGTTTTGACAAAAAGGAAGAAAAATTACCCAAAAATTGGTTTATCACCTTTCAATGCAACTTCTAATCTCTTAATTGTTGTGTCACACATAGTTGGATCACCAGGACCGTTACTAATTTTTATTTTATTTCAATTAATTTAATTTTTTTATTTAAAAAAATTGTTAATAATAATTTTACCTAATGAACAAGCCATCATAACTTTCTTTAGTAAAATCATAATCCCATGGAACAACTTTTAATTCAGCGCCACGATCAGTAAAGCATCGGATTTGATTATATTTCTATATTAAAAAAAAAAAAAATTAATGAATTTCAAGATTAAGAAGATCAATTATTAAACAAAATAAAAGAAAGATAAAATACCATTCCAACATCAACTGCAACAATTTTAACAGGTGTATTAAGTGGTTTTTTAGATGTTGGTTTATAAACATGAGGTTTCTTGATTGAAACTTTTATTTTATTTTAATTAAAAATTGAATTGAATTGAGGATCAAAAGATAAATTGAAATCGAATTACCTTGAGCAACAAGATTAGTGATATTTGGATTATACCATTGTAATTTACTTGAATTTGGATCTTTATGTACAATTAATTTTGCGAGCATGACTCCTTTTGTTCTAATTTTCTTTGTCAAAGCGCGGGTATCAATGCCAAAGATGGCAGGAATATTTTGTTCTTTTAACCAAGTTGAAAGTGATTTCTCTGCTTGCCAATGACTAAACTCTTCAGTATAAGAACCAACAACAAGTGCACTAGCATGAATTTTTGAGGATTCTGAATAAAGAGGGAGTCCATTTGCATCTTTCTTATCTTCTGAAAAAACTCCATAATTTCCAATAAGTGGGAAAGTTAATACAAGAATTTGACCACAATAAGAGGGATCTGATAAAGATTCTTGATATCCAACCATTCCTTTTTTGTTATTTTTATATTAATATTGTTATATTGTTAAAAATTGATTTTATATATATATTGGGAAATAATTTCAAACCTGTTGTAAAAACAGCTTCACCAGACACACTGACATCAGCTCCAAAGGAATACCCTTCAAACTTTGTTCCATCTTCTAACACCAACTCTGCATTAGGAGGTTGAAGTAATAGATCTTCGAATTTCATTCTATTAAGTATTCCTATTCATTTAATTTCAAAAAGTTAGTTTCAAAAAAAAAATGTATAGTAAAGTAAAGTTTCTTTTGAAAAAAGAGGATGAATTCATGACAATATTTCAATTCTTTTAGCAATTTGGAGTTAAGGTTAGTTCGTTAAGGTTTAGAAGTAAGTAAGTAGGTGTTGGTTCGAATGGGTTGAAGTGAAAATGTGCATGGTAATTGCACAAGAAAAAAAAAAGGAAAAAGGGATCAATTCATGTCAAGATATCTTTTCATTAAGTATTGTTTCAGTTAAAATTAAAGTTTAAGAGTTTGTTTGTTAGTTCAGTGAAAGAAGAGTTAAGTTAAGGTTTAAGAGTTGGGGTTTAGTTAAGGTTTCGAATCAGGAGAAGAGAAAATGTGCATTATTCAAAAAAAAAAAAAAAAAAAAAAAAGGGAAGAAATAAGGAATCAAGAAGAAAGTAAAGTAAAGAATAAGAATCAGAATCAGAAGAGTTAAGAATCATAGAATTATAGAATTAGAAGTAAGAGTTAGAGTTATAATAGAGGGAGAGAGAGAAGGAGGAGAACGCATAAATCAAAATGCGTTGGAAAAAAAAAAAAAAAAAAAAAATTGGATTTCCATGTGGTTTTTGAACCGTTTCGTCCAATCAAAAAATCCCGAAAATTAATGATTGATCAATTCATGTGGTTTGGTGTTGTTTCAAAATCCTAATTTACAATTCTTCTTCTTCAATTCTCTTTTTTCATTTATCAATACAATAACATTAATACAACATCTCAATGGTTCAACAAGTAGCATTCAGAAATCTAAAGCTTTGGGCTCATTTTATTTGATTTTTGAGAATTTTTTTTTGGTTTCATTGTTCGATTTTCAATCTTTTGATGAATGGCGCCAACAATTAATCTAATTCTATCTCTCTATCGACCAAAAGTATCAAAGTCTCAAGGTTGATGAAAAGAGAAAGAGAAAAAACTTTACTTTTTCAATTCAAAAAATTAATCGTCAAGATTCGATTGGGAGAAGGGGAATAAATGATAAAATAAAAGGTTGAACTCATGGGAAAAAAAAAAAAACTTGAATTGTTTGAATGTTGTTACAACTTTACAAACTTTAACTTTGAAACAAATTCAAATTCAATTCATCAACTTCGAAATTGATTTTTTCAGTTTTTTATTTTTACTTTTCATCAAACTCCTTTTTGATGATTTCGAAAAACCAACTCGAAACAAATAAAATAAATAAAAATAAGTAAATAAAAAAAGAAAAAAGCCTAGGACATTTAGTATTCCCGAGTGGTCACCCTCCCCAGTACTAACTAAACCATCACTTGCTTGACTTCCGTGAGCGAGACGGGGACGGGTATGTTCAAGTGTGTATGGTCCTAGACATTTTTCTTTCATTTTTCCACTTCTTTTATTACAAACCTAATTCCCTTTTTCCTTTTCAAATTTTAAGTTCATTAATTGATTGATCGATTAATTCTAACTTTCAATTATTTGAAGTTCTAAGGAATTCTTCCTTTATTTTTGATCATTATCATTAGCTCTTTTTTGTAACATACTTTCATAATAATTAATTGTCCAAGACTATTGATGTCCCAAATGTCAGCATTCATCAACTTCATTAAATGTTGTAACAGTCCTCATCCAAGTGAATCTGATGTTTTTGAATCTCCAAATATCCTCAGAATTATATAGGGAACAGCAATAGCTTAAATTCTAGAAATTGATCAGAAAGGAGAACAGTAATTGCAAAGAGAGAAGTAGCATCAATGTCTAGAAATGAATATAAATTTATTAAGAATATTTTAAAATGAAAATAAATTAAATTTACCAGCTAATCCAAGTTCTATCCTCAATTTTATTCTTGTTTCATTTTGATTTCTTTCAAATGATTTTATTAATTCAACAATCTTCATTTTTCTTTTTCTTACAACATCAATTGCAGTTTTCCCATCATTATCTATTTTATTAATATCCATTTCTCTTCCTGATGCTAATAAATATTTCACAATTTTAATATGTCCATATCTACAAGCAATATAAAAAGGTGTTCGACCATCATTTGTTGTTTTAGTAATGTTAACTCTTTTATCACTGAATAATAATTTCACAATTTCAATATGTCCATTTTCACAAGCTGTATAAAAAGGTGTTTGACCGCCATCTCTTGCTTTATCAATATCAACTCTTTTATCATTTAATAATATTTTCACAATTTCAGTACGTTCATTATAACAAGCGACATAAAAAGGTGTTTGATCAAATTGATTTGCTTGATTGATATCAACTCTTTCATCATTTAATAACAATTTCACAATATCAATCTGTCCAAGTAAACAAGCAACATAAAAAGCTGTTTTTTTCCTCCAATCTTCTTGATTGACATCAATTCTTTTATCATTTAATAATAGCTTCATAATTTCAATATGTCCACTTTCATAAGCAATATAAAAAGGTGTTTGACCAAAATCATTTTCATTTCTCCAGTTAATGTTAATCTGTTCATCTTGAAGTAAGTTTATCACTTCTTCAACTTTTCCTTCTAAACATGCTTTCCAAAGTTGTTGTTCCTTCATTTATTTTACTTTTTGTTTGAATTCAATGTATCTATTCACAACAATCTATATCAAAAATCAATTCTTATAAAATTAAAGAGATTTAGGAATCGGAATAAGAAAGAATTGTATTTACACAATCTATCGATTCAGCTTGTAAATTGATTCAGATTCAGATTCAGAAAGCACTTTTACTTACAAGTTGCTACGACAGAATCAAGAGAATTTAAATTAAAGTAGTTTGAGAATCAGAATAAGTCCTTATATTTTGCTTATTCTCAAACTATAAGGAAAATATAAGTCCTTATATTTTGCTTAATTGTTAACAGATTTATATTAATTCAACAAATAAGCAAACAAACAGCAATGATGATTTCAAAGAAACAGCTATATATGGCTTGTAAAGATGGAAGAATTGGAGAAGTTCGAAGATTACTTCAGAATACCCAAACAAACATTAACTGGTAAGATGAAGACTCAAGAACAGCTTTCTATATTGCTTGCAAAGAAGGATATATCGAAGTTGTGAAGGATGGAAGAACAGCTTTTTGTGATGAAGGACATATTGAAATTGTGGAGTTATTATTAAATGATGAAAGAATTGATATTAATAAAGAAAATGGTAATGGAGAAACACCTTTTTATATTGTTTGTGCTTATGGACATATTGAAATTGTGAAGTTATTATCAAAGAGTAGATTTAAAAAATAGGAAAAGAAATTGTTTAAATATTATTGAATTAATAGAATCATTTGAAAGAAATCAAAATGAAACAAGAACAAAATTGAGGATAGAACTTGGATTAGCTGGTAAATTTAATTTATTTATTTATTTTAAAGTTCTTCTTCTTCTTCTTCTTCTTCTTCTTTTTAATAAATTTGTATTTGTAGACATTGATGCAGCATCTCTCTTTGCAATTATTGTTCTCCTTTCTGATCAATTTCTAGATTTTAGACACAATTAATTCAAGCCCTTTTCATTGTAAGAATGATAATGACGATCTTGATATTCATGTTTCATCCAATAATATTGTTGAACAAATGAGGATTGAATTTGAAATCAAACCAAATCAAAAAGAAGAAAAAGGAAGAAAAGAAATTAAGAACAACAAGGATATATTATCTTCTCATTATTTATTTAATTTCATTTCAGATGTCCAAAATTGAAAGGAGTTTTGATCAAAAGAAAAAAAAAAAAAAAAGGAAAAAA